>Ga0326512_10001709_pt1 | contig 16595 bp, 19 predicted proteins | sample 1_2617_0518_D_FD_203652 | JGI IMG/M metagenome (GOLD analysis project Ga0326512, IMG submission 203652) | Bovine rumen microbial communities from UC Davis, California, United States - 1_2617_0518 | ecosystem: Host-associated > Mammals > Digestive system > Stomach > Rumen | place: USA... | reverse complement strand
AGATCTTCAGAGAGCATTTGGTACTAAATGGAAGAGTTATTACCAGCACTACTGTAGATTTGGCTATAAAGAAAAGAGAGTTTCTTACTAAAACTAAATCCGGGTGGATACAAATCCACCCGGATCTTTTATTTCTTAATATTTTTAATCTTATTACGTAATTCCTTTAAAGCTTTTTCATCTTGAAGAGCGTATTTGATCCTATTCTTAAGATAATCAAAAGGTATGTAATCTTTTAACTTAGTATCAGGATTATCTTTCTTTTCAAGTTCATAATCTCTCTTTAAAGCTCTATATGTAGATTTAGCAGCTGATGTACCCATAACTATCATTGCAGAATTCTTAAACTGATCAATATTAAGTAGTTTAGAATCTAAGCACATGAATATTTCAACACCTTCTACAATGCATCTAGCATTCTTAGATAAGATATATTTAATAAAATCACTACATGCTTCATCAAGATCCCAATCATATTCATAGTCGAGATTATTATCTTTATTGCTCATCAATTCTTTATGTCTATCTACATTCATTCTATATTTCTTACCAGGTCCTTTAAACCAATCATATATTTCTTTACCATATTCTTTAAGTTGATCATCTGTATATCCGCCATTAAATCCTATATCGTCAAGTTCATAACATGGTATATTCATATCTTTCTCATATTTATGTCCTACAGTAGATTTACCAGAACCAGACATACCAGTTACAAAGAGAGTTTTTACTTTACCAGATTCAAACTCTTCTACCTGATATTTTACAGTCTTTGAATCAAATATATATCCTTCATTTACAGTAGAACTCAGTCTCATTACATATCCTTTGAGACCATCTTTTTTACCTTGATAGTTTTCATTAGTCTTCTTAAATCCATATTTCTCATATACATGTATTGCTATCTTATTATCAGCTTTTACAAATAAGCAATTACCACCATATTCTTTAGTAGCTACATCAAGTATTTGATAAGATAATCCTTGTCTTTTATACGGATAATATACCTCAAGATCATGAATGAAATTATCTCCATTATCATACTTGGTTATAGTCACAGTAGCTACAATCTTATTACTACTATAATACTTTATTGTAGTTTCATCTAAAGCATCATCTTCCTTATCTGATGATTTAGATTTAATTACATCTTTTCTAAACATAGATAACTGCATAGATTCGTTCACTACTGCTTCTTCTACTTCGTTTGGTTCTCCAATACACATAAATATCATATTATCAGTTTTATGATACTCATGAAAACCAAACTTCTCATATATATCTATAGCTACTTTATTATTCTTATCTACTGATAAATACTTTGCATTATATTTCTTAGTAGCTATAAGAAGTAATTGTTTAGATAAACCATATCCTTGATATTCTGTTGCTATTTCTAATGCTTGTATCCATATCATACCATTCTTTTTTGTCTCAGTATTCAATATAGCAACTATTTTATCTTTATCAGTATAGATACAGCCACTAGTATCATTATTCACTCTTATATGTCGAAGATACTTCGTATAAGCATCTAAATTGGTCTTTCTACAAGCATCTATAAAGCTTTTATCAAGATTATTTACTTTAAATTCGTTTAATCTTTTACTTCCTTTTTGTTCATGATCTTTATCAATATTAGAATTCATAACTATTCTCCTTTGTATATAAGGTAATCGATTATATAAGTGTAAAAATTAAATATTTATATTGAAGGCTACAATACTATAATCTCATAAATATAGTATATAATTATAAGGAGGATATATTAATGGCAGATGTAAGATATGCAATATACTTTAACTTAAAAACAGATGATAAGGGAGAAACTCAGTCTCTGTGTAAGACTTACGATGGATGTGTAGATGTAGATTTATCAGATAAGAGAAACTATGTAAACAATTCTCTTGTTCTTGTAGATAATAGAAACAGACATGATCAGGTAATAATTCCTATGGATAAGGTATTATTCTTAGAGAAGTTTTCTGTAGAACCTCAGCAGCCTGAAATGCCTGGATTCTCACCTGATGAAATGATGGCAGCTGCTATGGCAGGTGCACCTATGATGACACCACCTATAGAGACTTCTGAAAATGTAGAAGAAGTTTCTAATAATGAAACAGTAGAAGATAATAAAGAGGAAGAATGAAATGGGAAATAAAGAATCTGATTCAAAGATTAATGATGATTATAAAGTACGAGTTTCATTAGAATACTCTCAGCTTAAAGAAAGATATGATAAGTTACATAATATAATCGTTAAATATGAAGCTGGAACTATTGCTTTTAAACCTAATTGTCCTCTTGAAATTCTTAAGAAACAAGCAGCTGCAATGGGACAGTATCTTTATATACTGGAAGTAAGAGCTGAGATAGAAAATATACCTATACCATTTAAATCATGTATAAATACTGATAATTCAAATTAAGTAGCAAATATCTTTTCCCTCATACCAAAAGTGTAGTGGATTGATTTCCACTACACTTTTATTTTGTTTAGTATTCAAAACAAAGTCCCCTAGGGAATAACCCTAGGGGACTATTACATCATAAGTTAAACTTAGAATGTGTTTGTATTCTTTCTGTTTCCAGAAGGATTGAGGATGTCAACCTTTGCGATTACAGGCTGGTACTCCTTAAGGAGCCAACGCTCAAACGCATGAATTGCAGGAAGAGCATAGTTTCTATTGTTCCTGATCTCGTTGCTGATGTACAGCTGATAATCATAGAGCCTATAGATAATACGCTCAGTGTTCTTCGGGTTGAGCAGGATAAGCAGCTGATTGGTGTTACGAAGCTTATCTGTACCTACAAAGTTGTAAACTCTGTTATCAGAAGCATTTACAATTGTCTGTGTATAGTCAAGCGTAACAGGACCAATGTTGCTAGGAGCCTGATAGTCATATGACTTAGGAGTAATCTTTCTTACGATACGAGGATCACCGTAGATCGTAATGGTTACGTTAGGATCATTGAGAACCTGGTACATTCTTGTAGCAAGATCATCCAGGAAATCCATGAATGTAGCCTGACGGAAAGTTACCCAGTCAAGAGCATATCCTTCTGAAGGAGCGAAATCGAAATCACCGTGGAACGATGTTCTCTCATCCTGTCTCTCATAAGAAGCCTCAAGCTGCTTATAGATCTTCATGTCCTTATACTCAGACAGAGTTGTCTTTGTCATAGACATAATCTTTGTAACCTGATTAGCATCGTACATTGCAGAAATGTCCTTTACTTCCTCAGGAGATACAGTTGTATTGATCGGATTAGCTTCAGGGATCTCTACATAATCTGTATCTGTCTTCCACTTAACCCAAGGCATCTCAGCCTGAGCATTAGAAGTATTAAGCTTAGCTGCAAGCTTAACCTTTGTGATAGATCCATTAATGGTAGTAAGTGCAATAAGGCTATTGTTCATTGATCCAAACAGAGTATCCTTAATTGTAGCTGTAGTACCAGCAGCATCTGTCTTATAGTTGATAGTGATAGGCTGATTAAGAGCACGCTCATTACGTCCAGGACCACCATAGGTAGGTGTGAACGGAATATTTACGTGGAACCATACATCATATGTTCCAGCCTGATCAGCTGTAGCAACTTCAGTCTTGTTGGAATACCAACCATCAGCATCAGGAAGATGATCACCTTCAGCTATATAAACACCAGGTACGAAAATACCGCTGATGTGTGTAACAGATGAAAGCTCATCATCAGTTGTACCACCGAGCTGACCAATGATGTCTGTAGCACCCTCAGCCTGAGGAATGGTAAGTTCGAAGTCTACAGTAGGAGCTGTAGATTCCATAACATCATAGATTCTGTTCTGCTCAAGGAACATATCAACCTCTTCTCCCTCAGGAGTAACAAGGATTCTACGCTCCATTGTGATTGTGAAGTTAGGCTGAACTGCTGTAACTCTCTGGATACCACCACCCTGAGAGAATACGTTGTTCATAAGAATAAGCTTATGGATAGGAAGAGCCATACCTACCATAGGTGAATACTCACTCATGTAAGCATTCTCCTGCATAGCAGCTACATCGTTATCGAACATAGCTTCTACATCCTTATGAGCCTCTTCAATCTGCTCTGCAGTCATAGTAGTATTGTTATCATCTACGAAATCATTGCAGAAAAACTCTTTAAGAGCTTCTCTAGCGCCTGTAGAACGAACTGTTCTAGAAGGCTCTGCAAACAGGTCATAATTCTCGACAGTGAGAATGTTGTTTGCAGCTTCAGCGAATGCCTTACCATAAGCATAGAGTGGATCTGTATGGTATGACTTGCTGCCAATTGTCTGCTGTCTTGTACCAACAACCATCGTTTTTTCCTCCTTATATAGGTTTATTATTATTTTTCATATAGTCAATATGAAAAATAGCACCAAAATATCAGTATCCCAATATAATAGTACCATTTTACCAATATGTTCTAAATAAAACTGTCAGTTTTGATAATTTTTATCAGCTCTTGGACTTATCTTTCTCATCTTCCATCTTCTTGTATAGATCATTCATAATAGTAGTGATAGATTTAATGATAGCTAAGAATCTATTGAAACTAATATCATTCTCTATATAAGACTTATTAGGGAATATGAACTGTATATAGTCAGATATATAAGTCTTAAGATTATACATACAAGTAGTAAGCTTAGTTACAGCTTGGATATTATCTTCAGTTGTTCCAAGATTATCAAGTTTAGTAATATTATCATCTATAGAAGTATAAAGATTATTAAACAGATTCTTGAGTTCTCTAATCTTGATAGCCTGTTCCTCTGCAGTAAGAGAACTGAAAATATCAGTATTAGCTTCTACTGGTTCTTCATCTCCATTACCTGCATCTCCACCACTACTACCAGTATCACTTCCAGTATCATCATCTCCACCAGCATCATCTGTACCAGTGTCTTCAGTTCCTCCGGCATCATCACCAGCATTATCGTCATCTCCAGTATCAAGATTTGCATCTATATCAAAATCTTCATCTCTATTATTAGAATTATCATCGTTACCACCAGCTGCATCATCTCCACCACCAGCAGCATTACCGCCGGCATCATTGCCAGCGGTATTATCATCATCTGCTTCATTGAATACATCAAATATAGACATATTTAAATATGTATCTTCATTTAGTTCATCAAACATCATATTGGCATCCTCCTTAATCTTTATTAGGTATACCAGCTGCTGAATTAGGAAGTATATCTTTACCAACACGAATATTATATCTTATTCTCTGATACTGTCTCTGAAGATTTTTCTTATATTTAAGCAGCTCTCTATACTTTTTCATTTTTCCATTAGACTCAGCTGTAGCTATTTCTTTTTCTACTACATCTAACTCTGTTTCTATTTCATCAAGCAGAAGGACTCTTTCTTTCATAGTAAGACTCTTAGATACAGCAAATCCACCTAATGCAACTATAACAGCTGCTACAGGATTTATAATTCCAACACCAGCTAATACTATACCAGCCTTAATACATCTAGAGAAAGAAGGTATAATAGAACCTTTTATTATTGCTTCTCTTCTATCAGATACCATAGAATTCTTCATATTCTTCACAAGAACTCTTACATTAGCATCAAGATTTTCAGAAACTTCTTTTTCCTTTCCAGATAATTTCTTAAATCCATCTCTAAGTCCAGCAAGACCAAGTTTGATATCATTCAGCTTAATACCAGATCCTTTTCCACCAGTTTCCTTATCTTCAGCACCAATATTCTTTCGAATATTATGACCTAAATTCTTATCAGCATTTGCAACTTTAGAAATTAAGCCTTTCTTTTTAGCCTTATCTTCTATAGCTTCACCACCAACTTTAGGCTTATTAACTGCTTCATCAAAGTACTTGTTTACACCATAAGGATCAGTATTATCTTTAGACTCTACTATAGATTCATTTTCTGTCAGTAATTCAGCTAAATTTGTAAGATATTCAAATGCCTCTAACTGTATAGCTTCCGGTACATTATCATATCTTGTCCATTTATCTATAGCATTTTCTATCATCTTAGTCTCATTGAAAGAATAAGTTGATTCATTGGTAATACTATCAGAGTATCTATAATCGTCATACCTATTTCCAAATGAAGTTATAAAGCTTTCATCTACATTAAGAAACTTAAAGCATTCAAGAGCTAAACTAAATTGCTCATAAGTAAACTCTTTGAAATCCATAGTCTTATAGATATCCATTACCTCTTCTACATTAATATCTTCTATCTTATCATATGAAGATACAGATTCAGCATATATGTCAATATATGTATCAAGACTAGGATCATAATGCTTCATTACTTCTGCAGATTGTTCTTCTGTAAGCTCAACCTTTGCTGATTCTTTAATATGTAATTCTGCTATACCAGGATTGATAATATAGTAAGCTCTTATAGAATTCATTCCCTCTATATCTAATTCGGAATTGAATTCATTACATACCTTAGCCAGATAATCTGAGCATATATTTTCATCTGATTCATCTATAAAGTACTGCTCTATACAGATATCAGCCTTATTATCAGAACCAATATAACTCATTATATTATTCTCAATATTAGTAGATTCTCCCCAGAGTAAAGACTTTGTTTTCTTAATAAAGTTTCTAGTCTTAGCAATTACTCCAGTACTAATATTCTTCATCTTAGCTTTAGAAAACTTATTAAGATTAAAAGCTGCTCTAATAAGATTATGGAACTTGAATAACTTAAACTCATTGAGAGGAACACTCTCTACAGATTCTCTGTTTACAAATTCCAAATTATCAAGATTAGCTTGATCGTATAATCTATTTGCAGCTGCAGTAAGCTGAGCAATAGCAGGATCTATTGCAATATTAAGAAACTCTGTTGCACTGTCTACTAAATAAGGATTTATATTAGCCGTACTCTTAAACTTAGCAGATAATCCAGATAATGTATTTATTATCTGATTTATATTCTCTCTACCAATCTCACCAGATTCATTATTCATTACAGATGCAACTGCATACTTGATAATACCAGTTAAACATTGATACAGCGTTATATTAGTCTCAAACAACTCAGCCTTAACCATATCCCAGAATAAGCATATTATAGCATCTAAGTTGTATGCTATATCTATTCCAGAGAAATTAGATTTAATATAATTGGAAAACTTCATAATACTCTCAGGAGTCTTCTCAGGAGATGCTAAGAATAACTCTATAGCTTTACCAATCGTATTTACATTATCACATTCATTGAATAAAAACTGAACTTGAGAAAGATCTGCATCTTCTAATACTGCAGTCTTCTCCAAAGTTCTCTTATAATCATCTATATTAACTGATTCTTTCATAAGGAAATAATCAGTGATATATCTTACAGCTTCAGCTTTATCAAACTTATATCCAATCTTACCAAGACAGTATACAGTCTCTTCAAGAGTAAGATTCAGTTTCTGATAAGGCTTGATATTATAACTATCAATCTTATATGCTAAGTCTTCACAAAACTGTTTAAGACCACTATATTTAATCTTTTTAGCTTCTACTTGTATCTTTTGCAAAGATTATTGTGATTCTTAACGATTCTATCAGAAGCTATATATTTATCAACAGCTTCAGTTATAGCATCTTTCTGAGTATCAGTTAACTTATATCCAGATAAGTCCTTAATATATTCTATATTGCTTACATAAGGAAGTATATGATTAATATACTCATTTAAAACCTTATTAGCAACTGATTCATTGATAGAGTTGAAACACTCTATCAATTTAATAGGCTGTCTGTAATATCTATTAGCGTTAGCTCTATCACACATTGCTTCTAAGCATGTAGATAAAGATCTTTGAAGAGCAGACTCAGTTCCATCTTTGCTATTCTGTAAATAATAATTAAGATTCTCATAGAGTCTCTCACAATCTTTACTAGCAGATTCATTGACTATAGAAGATGCTAGATAAACATTTCGCTTATGAATAGTACTAAAATCGACATATTTTTTACTAGTCATTTTTAGCCTTCCTCCTTAAATAAATTGAATTAGAGTGCAATTTATTAAGGTGTTCCTCGTTTTAAGAGTGTATTTCTGTATAGATTAATATACATTTGTATAATAGAGCCAGCTCTATAAATATACAAAAAATAAAGGAGATAGAAAGAGAAAATGATGGGAGTTACTAAAGAAAGTGAAATTACTACTTCGGATAATAAGCTTGTTAAGTTAAAGAGTGAAGTTCTAGAACTTAATAAGCAAATAACTAAACTTGAGAATAGTTTAGCTAAAAAAGAAGAGCAAGGTGTTTACTCAGATACTGAATATGATACTCTTGATAAGCTTGTAGAAAAGAGAGACGATATACAGAAAGAGATAGATAGTATAGAAGTAGCTTAAAATTTATATACTCACATATAATTAATGAGGTAATAGAATAATGTGGTTTGTTACGTGCCTTTGAATTCCCCATAAATATTGATAGTACCCCCTGTCAAGAATTCTATTACCTCATATTTTATATTTATAATAAGAAACAAAAAAAGAAAGCAGGTGAATCTGCTTTCTTTCTTTTTGTTTTAAGCTCTTTCAATGTTGTAGATATGAAACAGAGCATTATATTTCTCTTCTAATCTGCTTTTTAATTTTTTATATCTACAATCTAAAGTTTGCTGAGCTTCTGGTGTCCATAAGTCGAAAGAGAGAAGATCATCCATCTTACGATCTACTCTTTCCATCTCCTCTTTGATACGTTTTATTTCCTCTTTTAAACGTATCTTTTCTTCATTATGTAAGCTTACATCCATGATATATACCTCCTTTCTACTATTATAATATACAATTATCGTTTAGCATATTTCCAAATACAAAAAATATATATATTTTCGAATAAAGAGGGTTTTGTCTGGGGCCGTCGCCCCAGTATTACAAACAAAGAAAGTTAGGCTCTCTCGGGGGTTTCGGAAAGGTTTTTTGAGGAATCTTTTTATTATCTGGTAAAACATCTTTTTAACATCTAGGCCCACGGAAGATGTTAGTTTATAATTATATATCTGGTTCTGGTTCTTACTATCTCTATCTTTTAAATTAGGTACTACTATCTTTATCTTGAAATTGGTTGGAATTGTTTTAGAATAATTAATATCTCTATCTTTTGGGTTATAATTATATATCTGGTTTAAGTTATCTCGATCTTTTAGAACTATCTGTACTGCTAGGTTATAATTATATATCTGGTTTAAGTTATCTCGATCTCTTGTTGACTTGGGCCTCAACTTAGGTACTACTATCTGTTGTTTAGAATCTCGATCTTGGTTTAACATTTCAATCTGATTCAGTTTACGTTGCATTTATACCTCTTTCTATATAGGTTCCTCATCCTATATATAATTTGATATCACATATATAATATCTAATTATTATTGATATTTGTAACTCTATTGTAAGGCGATCAAGTTCCCCTTGTCCCTGAAATAATACCCCTGGGTGTAGTTATACACCCAGGGGCATTATAATCTTAATATAAAATCTACACATTTAATGTTTATAGTTACATCTTAGACTAATGATATTACATCTGGCAATATAATAAAATTAGTTATAATCTTTTTTACGAAGTAGCTGCCTGAGCCTTCTGCTCTGACTTAGTAGCCTTCATACTCTTAGCCTTCTGAATATACTTCTTCTGAGAAATCTTAGCTATTCTCTCAGCCTTCTTACCATACTTAGTAAGAATCTTCTGTGCAAACTGCTTCTTAAGTCCGTGATACTTAACAAGCTTATCCCATAAAGGATCTTTAGCATCTTTTGCAAGATGATATGCAGTAAGCTTAACTCTACGCTTAAAATCAGCCTCTTTAGAGATACGAACAAGCATAGGCTTGTTTAATACAGCTTTTTCTACAAGTACCTGAGCTTCAGCAGATTCACAAAACTCTTTAATCTGTTCTTCGCTACTATGAAGAATATCATCAACCAAAAAGAGCTCCATAAGAGCATTACTATTGGCGATTTCTTCTACAGAAGCGATTGAATCGTTACCATATAGATTCATATTATTTTTTCCTCCTTAATTAGATTTTGATATCAAAATTCAATAAAGAATAGAACCGCTTACACGATCATTAGCTTTATTATTAGTGATGTTAGTTGCGATTACTATTGTCATAATTCAAATATAGTTTTACTCATATATAATATAATTGAAGGAGGATTATAGTTGAATGATAGACATTAAGAAAAGTCCTACTATTATGAGATATCTAGATACAATGGTTAATTGTATGCAGATGATATATGGAGAAATAAATCCGTATGATTTGTCTAAGATACTTGAGTATAGTATCCAAAAGAGATTACAAGATTCTGAAGCTAATATTTCGAATTCTTATAAACGATATAGAGATAAAGATGGAAAATTTCAAGATGTAGTTCAAAATACTACTCTATTAAAAATATCAGATTATATATTATCAAGAGAACCAATTGTAACAGCATTTGGTACAATGTTTAGACATCATGGTACTGTACCAAATCCAATGTTTGATGTAATACAATCATTCTTGGATTTAAGATCTGAGCATAAGAAAATGATGTTTAGCTTTCCTAAGGGAAGTGAATCTTTTGAAAAATATAATCTTCTACAAAGTCTGGATAAGATAGACGCCAATGGTTGTTATGGATGTCTTGGTCAGTATACATCTCTTATATATAATTCTAACGTAGCAACTTCTGTTACATCTCAAGGTAGAGCATTAGTATCTTCTATGACATTACATTTTGAGCAGATGTTGGCTGATAATGTAAAATTTGGAAGTTTGGATCAGGTAATAGAGTTTATCAATCATATATGTAGTGAACGAGATAAACGTCATTTTGATGATAGAGTATTACTTAATCATATTCCGTCTAAAGAAGAATGTTTTGCTAAGATAATTCTTGAATGCGGGTATAGATGGATTCCAAATGATAAAGAAATGGATATCATTTGGAAAGTTATAAATAATCTATCTACAGAAGATACTACAAGAGTTTATTATAAGAATAACTTATATGAATTTGCATCTAACGAAAAGGTATTCAATGTAATAAGAACTATATTGAAGAAACTTGAAAAGCCGTTAATGAATTCATTGGATATTCCAGATATAGTATCAGAAGATTTAAAGTTATTATGTGATATGATAATGGAGTATGTATATTATCGTTATATGTTTATCGATAGAATAGACAGATGTGATAATATGATTAAGTCTGTTACAATGGTATCAGATACTGATTCAACAATCATATCATTAGATGCTTGGTATAGATTTGTAGTCAATAAAGTAAATGGAGATACATTTAAGATTGCAAACTATACTGAAACTGATTTGATAGATCATGAAGATAAACCTCTTGTAGAAAAGAGATTAGATTATAACTTTTATACAGATGAGATAGAAGAAGTAGAGCATATCTCACATCCTGAAATTGATACTCCTAATGATAATATTAGATTTAGTATTATCAATATACTTGCATATGTACTTGATAAAACAGTTAATGATTATATGGAGAAATTCTGTGAGAATAATTATTCTCTTCAGTATGATGAGAATGGTAATAAGAAACGTAAATGTAGAATTATATCAAAGAATGAGTTTACATTCCGTAGATTATTAATGACACAAGTTAAGAAGAATTATGCAAGTTTAATAGCAGTTCAAGAAGGTAATCTAGTTCCGGAAGATGCTCAACTTGATGTAAAAGGTATAGAAGCATTAACTAAATCTTCTAAACCATTAAGTACTCGTAAAGCATTACAGAAGATATTACTTGAAGATATTCTTAAAGCTCCTTCTATAGATCAATTAAGGATAGTAAAAGATATTATCATATTTGAGAAACAAGTAGTACAATCTGTAAAAGATGGTAATAGAGAGTACTATAAACCTGTAGTAGTAAAACCTTATAATGCATATTCTGATCCAATGAGAATACAAGGAGTAAAAGCTTCTATAGCTTGGAATGAATGTAAATCTGAATCAGATATAGCACTTAATCTGGATGAACGTAATCCAGTAGATATAGTAAAGGTAGTAATAAATAATGCTACAGTAGATAAGATCAAAGATACATTCCCTGATGTATATGAGAATATGAAGAGAGCTTTAGCAAGTGATACATTTTCGACATATGTTAAAGATCCGAAAACCGGAGAGAAGAAAGTTGCTAGTAGAGAGATAACAGCGGTTGCATTGCCGTTAGATATTGATCTTCCGGATTGGTTAGAACCGTTTATAGATTATGATGAGATTATTAATGATAATATAAATGGATTTCCATATGAATCAGTTGGAATTCAGAGATTAGCTAAGAGTAATATAAATTATACTAATATTGTACAGCTTTGAACAGATGTATAAATTGGAGTATGATTGTATACTATATTTATGAAAGGATGTGATTAAAATGAGTAATGTAGGTGTAATAACTGAACAAGGTGATTTAGGACTTGGTTTTGATGTCTTAAACAATAAAGATCAGAAAGCTTACAGTGAAGGGGTTCAGAGACAGCAGCAGAATAATCAGCAGGTTGTTAATGAACAAGATAAAAAGTCTAACTAAAGTCTTTTTATCTCCTAGAGTTTCGACTCTAGGAGAGTTTTATTTTTAGTAATTACACTGCTATAATACATTGATTATAATAGTACTCAAAGGAGGAAGATATAAATGGAAGCATTATTAATAGGAGTAGGTGCAGCTGGTAATAAGGCAGTTATATCTGCTATCGAGAATGGAACTATGAAGCAGGATGATTGTATTATTATAAACAGTACATCTAAAGATATTCCGAAAGATTATGATGGAAGAAAGATCATTCTCTCATCTACAGATGCAGGATGTGGTAAAGAGAGAAGCATTGCTAAAGATATGGTAAAACAGGCAATGGAAGAAGGTAAATTCAATTTCGGAGATCAACTTAATAAATATGTAGCAGTTATTATATGCAGTTCAGTTGAAGGTGGAACAGGTTCTGGATCTACACCTCTGATTGCAAAATTCTTTAAGCAGGTTTGTAATAAGAATGTACATATTATTGCATTTACCGGTTTTGAAGAAGATGTAAGAGGACTTCAGAATACAGTTGAGTTCTTCAAGGAAATTGAATCTGATATAGTTGTACAGACAATTTCAAATGCTAGCTTTATGTCACGTACTGGTGGAAATAAACCTAGAGCTGAACAGTTAGCTAATGAAGATATGGCAGTACGTCTGTCAGTTATATTAGGACAAGATTTTATTGAAGGTAAGCAGAATATAGATGATACAGATATATTTAAGGTATCTAATACAACTGGATATATGACAGTATCAAAGAAGACATTCAATCAGAATCTTGAGACAAGAGATGACTTTGATAAGATTATAAAGAATATGGTTTATCAGAGTAGCAGTATAAGAAGTACAGATCCTGCAGCTATAAGATTAGCTGTTATACTTAATATATCACCTGCTTCGGAAGATGCAATTGATTATACATTTAAGAATTTAAAAGCAGCTTATGGCAATCCTTTTGAATTCTTCCTTCAGGAGCAGTGGGACGGAGAGAAAGAATACATTGCATTTATTGCATCTGGTATGAAAATGCCTATAGATGAGATAAAGGCTGTACATGATCGTTATATTGAGATGAGTAATCGTGTCAATAAGAATGGCGATGAATTCTATAGCTCTGTATCAGATCTGAATCCTTTAGCTGAGGATTCTCAGTTCAATATGATTAAAGAAAAGAAGACAGGAATTAGTATAGCTAATTTCTTAAGTAACAATTAAGGAGTATCTATATGGAATTATTTCCAAGCTTCAGCTTGGCAGAAGAAGATAGTTCTTCTGCCAAGTTAAACCAAATTAAATCAGAACCTTTATTTACTACAACTGAATATCAGATATCTGCTATTGTAGATAAGATAAAAGATATAGATAATCTCGATGAGAAAGCTATGAAAGATATCATATTGAGACAACATAGTATGATATTCAATTATGACTTATTCTTAAAGAGTAGGAAAGATAGATATTTTGCTTATACTCTGTTTACAAATAAGAAGTTTTTAAAATTATTCTTAGATGTAGCTGGATTGATAGATTTTTCACAGCACGAGAGAATATGTATAAACAAACTTACTTATGATTACTATATCAGTACCAACAAAGATGAAGAAATAAGTAATCTGCTATATCTTATATCTACAGTAGTAAATGGAACACAAGTTTTATTGCTTAGTAGTGATTTAGGACTAGATAATGCAAGATTGTTAAGTATGATAAGGAATAGTACGTTTAAAGACGAAAAGGCTGTTCACAGAGTTAACACCTTTCTCATTAAATGTAATATGATGCTCTCAGCACAGAATATGATTAATATTTTCTGTAATCTGTTTTCTAGGTTTACTACTCCTTTCATATATACAATGCTTGAAACTAGACCTTCAAATTTAGATGAGAATCAGTATAAAAAGTTTGATAATATCTCTATAGCTATGCTAGAGATATTAAACTCTGTTACATCTTCTGATATATACAAAGTTTTATCTGATTATGCAATGACATTACGTATGTTTCCAAATGTTAAAGTTCGCTTTCCTTTAAAGTCAGTGCAATCTTATCCTAGAATAACTGCACAGATTAAGAATGTAGAAATTGGCTCAAATGGTGATTTGATAATCCCGTAGTAAATAATAATTTTTAATACAATGATAACATAAATTTAAAAATACTATACAATTAATATAACTACATATAGTCTAGTGATATTATTATCACTAGACTTTTAATTTATGCTATTATTTTAGTAGTAATAAAAAAATATACATAGCACAAATATATAAATTCTAAGGACAGAATAGTACATGTTTGTTTACTACTTAATTGGAGGAAGTATATGTCAGTGCTATTATATGAAGATCCAAAATTAGCCAAGATAAGTTCTAAATTAAAGAAAGCAAGAATAAGTAAAGGATTCACTCAAGATTCACTATCAGAACTTTCGGGAGTTAATATAAAGTCTATAGCTTCATATGAACAAAACTTCGAAAGATTATCCAATGCATCAATATCTACAGTATATAGATTAGCAGATGCCTTAGGATGTGAGATTGAGGATATAATTAACAAGGAGACATTGTAATGAAAATTAACGTAAGACTTACAGATGCAGGAAAAGAAATCTATGGAGAACATGCTGATTCTCTTCTTGAGCTTAAAAAAGGAGATTGGATTGATCTTAGAGCAGCTGAAGAAGTAACAATGGAACCAGGAGAGCATAGAATTATTTCTCTTGGAATTGCTATGGAATTACCAGAAGGATATGAGGCATGGCTATTACCCAGATCATCCACATATAAGAACTATGGAATTATGATGTGGAATAGTGCTGGTATTATAGACAATTCTTACAGTGGTAATGATGATATATGGGGTTTCCCTGCATATTCACCTAATGGTACAATAAATGCAATACGTAAAGGTGATAGAATTTGCCAATTTAGAGTTGTAGAGAATCAACCAAAGATATTCTTCAATCTTGTAGAAGATTTAGGAAATCCTAATCGTGGTGGATATGGTTCTACCGGAGTTAAATAAAACAGATTATATTTATAAACCAAAGTGGAATAAGGCGATATGCCTTATTCCATTTAATTTGTGGAGGGTTTAGTATGTATTATATAAATAATGCTAATAATAGATCTCTATATCATATCAATTTCTATGGTGACAAAAATGGTTATGAAACTTACATTGTAGGGAATCTATTACGATATGTATATTATACTAGTAAGACTGGATTACCATTATATAGAAGAGCTAAGAAATATTTTAAATTTAAAAATATGCGAGTTTCATATAATAGTCATTACAACAATTACGACTTGCATCGTGTTGCAAATGCCATTGGAACATCAAATGATTCACTATATAGTTTGACTAGAAAATATGGATCAAGAAGTTCTATATTTACATATGGTACCAATAACAAAAGAGTGTCATTTAGTTATATAATGTATAGATGGAATAATAATATAACACAAGTAGAAGAAAGCTCTAATACTAGATATGAACACATATTCGTTGTATGTGATTCAAGTAGAAAGGAATAAATATGTATTACGAAAATAATGCTAATAATAGAGTTTTATACTATATTAATTTCTTTGCTAGCACTGAAGGTTATCAATCATGCGTTTCAGAGAATCTATTACAATACGTATATCATACTAGTAGGGCTGGATTTCCATTATATAGAAGAGCTAAGAAATATTTTAAATTTAAACATATGATAGATTCATATCGTAGTTATTACAACTTACCCCATCATATAAACGCTACTGGATCGCCTAATAGATCAGGAATTCCATTATATTTTATGGCTAGAGGAAAATATGAATCAAGAAGTTCTATATTTTCATATGGAAACAATAACAAAAGAATGTCCTTTAATTATATGGGGTATAGATATGATCAGGGTATGGCACAAGTAGAAGACTTTAATAATATAAATTTTGTTAAACATCAGTTATGATGATGCAAATAGAAAGGAATATGTAATATGTATATATCTCCTGATAAGAAGTACAAATT
>Ga0326512_10001708_pt1 | contig 16599 bp, 27 predicted proteins | sample 1_2617_0518_D_FD_203652 | JGI IMG/M metagenome (GOLD analysis project Ga0326512, IMG submission 203652) | Bovine rumen microbial communities from UC Davis, California, United States - 1_2617_0518 | ecosystem: Host-associated > Mammals > Digestive system > Stomach > Rumen | place: USA... | reverse complement strand
GAAGTTCTCGTTTTATCTTCTCATCCTCCGACTCTTTGAGCTCGGGAAAATACTTCTCAGCCTCTTCTTTTGTCGCTCCATGCAAACCGCCATAAAGACTTTGCATCCATCCCAACGCGGCTTTGTACTTTTCTTCGTAGTTATCCATATCACAAAAGTTTTTGTTCGTGCAGTTTGATAATCATTTCATAGCAAGCATCAACTAGTTCTCTTGCATAAGTTACTTGAACTCTGCAATCCAATTCCCACTGATTATCAAGATATTTAATATCAATATGAAAATTGGCTGAAAGATAATCAAGCAGCGCAGCAAGTGACCAGCAAGGAACATAATAGCGATTGTTGTGCTTGCTATAAGGAGTTAATTGTGGCTTATCATCTTTGTAGTAGTAACACATATCCGCACTTTCAAGCGGCATAATTCCTGTCAGCTTGCTGCTTTGTTGTTCTAGGTCAGTGTATGCTTTCATTCTTCTGGGTAGTATTCATCAGGCACACCGGGCAGCGGTTGCCAATGCGTCGCGCTGACCTTGATAGCCGTGTTGCGGTAAATGTAAAACTCTCCGTCACCCTCGTAGGACGCGATGCAGATGCAAGCATGCTCATCACACACGAGGTACTCGTTGCCGACTTTCGCCGGCAGTTGGTCACTCACCTTCACCCAACGTGGGGTGCGGTCGGCAAACTCGGCTCCACGCAGGAACGTCTTAGCCTCATCATACGGCATGTTCCGCTGGGCTGCATACTCGTTGACTTGCAGTTGTCTCACTTCCATCGGTGTCATAGTCCACGCATTTTAGAGGGTTGAACAAACTTGATGAAGATTGAGCCGCCTCCGCCGTAGCACGTCACCTTGTAGGCGAAGTTGAAGATTGCGGTGCAGTCGGCATGGTCGGCGACCACGTCAATGGTGGGTGGCACATTGTTGTCGAAGCAGATGATGTCGCCCTCGGTGATGAGGTGCGTGGCTTGCAGCACCCCGTGACGGGCAGTCATGCCGACAACTGCGAAAATCCGTGAAATCGTGGAGTCCTCATACATCTCGTCGGTGGGGACGATTAACACCTTGTCCCACTCGATGAGTGATTTGGATTGGTCTGCCCTGGGCAGGGCAAGCAGTTGTTCTCTTGTCATAAAGATTTGAATTAAAATGTTTGACTTATTTGCTTAATTACACTGTAAAGTTAGTCATTTTCAGCGAGATAGAAAAATATTTTGAACTCTATTTTTTGCTGAAAACTCTATTTAACTTTTGCCTCGCAGGTGCAAGCTTTTGCAGGTCACGGCGAGATTTGAACTCATAGTATCAATCCCATTAAAGCAGGGATATAGCCAGCAGTTGCGGCACACACGGGCGCGGTCGTAGCGTTCTCTGCGGACGTGGGCTTTTGAGGCATACTGCCTCACGGTTTCAACCTTTGTGCCGCACTCCTCGGCTATCTTCTCAACAGGGTGACCCTCGGCATACATCTTGAGGATTTTTTGGCGGTCAAGTCGGTGCCTCGGCATGATGCCGGCGGCACGGCGGCGCAATCGTTGGTCTTCCTTGAGTTGTTCACGATGTTCTGCCCTGTACTTGGCGCGTTGGACGAGTTTCTTCTCGCGCCCGGCTTTTGTTGAGTATCGGGCGTGGTAGTCGAGGCGAGCCTGCTCTCGGGCGCACTGCTTGCAGGTGGGTTGATAGTAACCCGTCTTCAGCAGGTAGAAGTCGCCCAGTGGTTTCAACACGCCGCACTTGGTGCAACGCTTCATACCGGCCAATTTCGCTTTCTTGCGCTCGTTGGCTCGTTCTCGGTAACATTCTTTGCATTCGTGCTTGTGATACCCGCCGCCGTTTTTGTAGAACTCGGTAATCGGCAGCACACGACCGCAGTTCATGCACTGGCGCGTCTCTACACCGGACATGGCGGATACCACTTTTCGATTTCGTCTTCCCTGTACCATTGCTCTCCGATTTTGTACAACGGCAGCTTGTTGATGTTCTCGCCGACGCGCTCAATCGTCACTTCCTTGCCGGCAAGCAACACACGTTCACCAGCCTGATACTTGTGGTTAGACATCCCCTCCTCCTTTCTTGAACAGTCTCGTGAAAGCACTATAGAAACCGATGGCTATCCATGCGGCGAATGAAAAAAACACAAAAATCATCACTTTGATGGGCGACACAAAACGTTCCGGTTCGGTAAGTTTCAATGATTTGATGTAGTGTGTGGCCAGCAGGGAGTTAAGTATAAACCCGATGCCATAGATGATGCAAATAATCTCAAGCGTTGTCATTTTCTTTGGTTTTTAGTGGTTTTACTTCTTTCTTTCGGATGATGAAAGACTTGATCCAGGAAAAGACGACATAGATGGTTGCGTATATCCATGTCGCGAACGAGGCGATGACGAAGAACAGCAGCACCGCAAGGCGCACCTTCTCCAGTTGCCTCTCCTCCATGAGGTCGTCCCAAATGGACGCGGCCATGAAGGAGTTGATGATAACTCCCACGGCATAGATGATGAGGAATGTTGTCGTAGTCATATCAGTTTCGTGATTATCCAGTAGATGAAATAAATCAGTCCGGTCATGATGCCGGCAATCAGCAGAATAGCCAGGCAGCAGGCATGAGGCGCGTACTTACGAATGAAGTCCTGCTCTTGCGGTGTCTCGTCGTTGGTGTCAATTTGCTTTTCCATCGCTGTCAGGTTTGACGGTTCGCAGTTCGTGAATGGTTGCGTCGGCAAGTTGGCGTGCCTTGCGGGCCATCGCCGACACCGATGCGTTGAGTTTGCCGAGCACCACGCTGCGGCGTTCCTGGGCGACGAGGTAGCGGGTCAACTCCCAGCGGCGTTGCTCCCACTTCTCCTCCTCGATTTCCTCTTTGGTCTTGATTGGCCAAATCTCCAACCCGTCCACTGCGCTGTCGTCCACATGCAGCGGCTCTCTCGCAATCTCTTTCACACGCTCCACTGTTTCTGGACGCGGCTCGGTTTTCTTTTTCTTCCAAATCATAGTTGTGCTGTTAGATGTTATACTTGATATAGCGTTGCTGCTTTAAGGCCTCAATGACTTCCTGTATGGAATCAACGCGGCCCTGAAGTGAGTTGATTGTCTCGGTTATCTCGCGCTCGTTGGTGGCCACGAAATAGCCCTTGTTGTTTGAGGCGAGGCAGGGGATGATGGCGTTGGTTCTGATGTGGTTCACAATGAGCCTGATCTGTCGCCGGTCGCATACATGACCCTGCTTCCTCACCGCTGCGGCCAGCGCATCGCCGGGCACCACTCTGGTGCCTGACGACTGAAGGAAACCGACAACGAGAGGGAGCAGAACGCCCCTCTCGTAATCATTCAGTCTGTCGCTTGCCATCAGAAATCCATCTTTGTGCCGTCGGTGTTGTAGCCGAGGGCGGTGAGTTGATCCTCAATCTTGGACTGCTTTTTGGCGAGCTTGACGGCCATGTCGTTCACGACCTCATCGGTTGCCTCTTTCGCCCACTCGTCGAGCAGCATTCGTTGACACTCTTGCAGGTCGGCGTTGTACTCCACTCCCGAACTGCTCAACTCCTCACGAAGGAAATCACGGCAGATTTGGTGTGCCTGCTCGGGGTGGTTCTTGGCGTAGTTGAACTGCTTCGGCTCGCTGCCGTAGGTGACATTTACATCAAGGGCATTGCGGAACTGGTACGAGCATTTGCGCAGTATCAGCGTCATCAGCACCAGGCTCTCGGTTTGCGTCAGCGGCGCGGTTGGCAACTCGGCAGGTTCAATGTCACCGAGAATGCCTCGCAGTTTGCTCGCCGTGTTAATGATGTTCTTGCGCTCGTTCTCCTTGTACTCGTTGACGAGGTTCATCGCTTGCACCTCATCGCCGGCCTCCTCGGTATTGCTATTCTTGAACTCAAAATACTTGGTGCGTATCTCTGTGCCTCGGTAGCCGGCCTCTACACATAGGCAGCGATAGACCTCGTTGTTGGCAAGTTTCTCTCGCAGTCGCTCATCGTCCTCTCGGTAGTGCGAGAACCGCTCGAAGTAGTCTTCGTGTTTGGCTATCTTGATGCCCTTGCCACGGATGTACTCCAGTAGCGGCTCGTAGTCGGTGCAGCGCTCAACATAGTAACCGCCATCGGCAATGAGCAACGTCTTGCCGGCCTCAAGGCTGCCGCCCTCCTTGATGAGTGATGCGGCATTTTCATCGACAATGTGCTGCAACCATGAGAAACGCTTGGCGTCCCATTTGGCGCGACTGGTGCAGGTGGCATCGTGAGGCTTCATTTCGTAGAACAGACACCCAACGTTGGCGTCGTTGAATGGACATTTCTCGCAGGTGGTGCCGCATGAGCCTGTGAAGTCGCGCTCCCAAATGGCGTTCTCAATGCGCATGAACAGGTCATTGGTGAAGTCGATGGCGTCCTGTTTGGTGATTGGGTCGGTGTCGTCGCCAACCTCCTCTTTCGTGTAATCCTCGAAGAACTGCTGTTGCTCGTCCTCGGTGAGCTTGCAGATGTGCATTGCAGCGCCAATGTGCATCCAGCCTTTAGTCACCCATTGCCTGAGCTCGGGCAGCAGTTCGTTCAGTTTGATGCGTTCCTGGATGAACCGTTTGGATTTCCCGAAGCGGAGCGCCAGTTCCTCGACCGTCTTTCCGATGGCGACATACTGCCCGAAAGCGAATGCCTCCTCAATCGGGTCAACGTCCTTGCGCTGGAGGTTCTCGGTGATCATCGCGTCGAGGGCTTCCTCATCGGTCATCTCTCTCACGATGCAGGGAATTTCAGCAGGGAAGTGCGGGTCGAGTCGGCGGTTCTCTTGCCAGGCCCTGTAACGGCGCTCGCCCATGACGATTTCATACATGCCGTCTTTGGGTCGCACGGTGATTGGTTGGAGTAGCCCGTGCTGCTTGATGCTCGCAGCGAGTTCGGCGATGGCGTCCTCGTCAAAGGTTTTGCGAGGGTTCATCGGGCTGGGCTTGATTTCCCATATCGGGAAGTTCTTTACTTCTGCCATAGTAGGTGAATTTGATAAGTTGATTTGACTTGTGGTTGCTTCTGCGCCCACCCGCTTGACCAGCGGTTGTGGTTCGTCAAGTTGGTTGCACATGGCGACGCGCTTGCCTGCACGGACAAGTTTCGGCAGGTACTGGTTAAGCGCATGGTGAGGAAAGGCGGCAACCTTTTCGCCTCCCCTGTCGGTGATGATGAGACCCAGCTGGTAGGCCACCACTGTTGCGTCCTCTCCGTAGGCCTCGTAGAAGTCGCCTGTGCGGAAGAGCAGAACCGTGTCGGGATGCTTGGCTTTCATCTCATCGAACTGCTTTTTAATTTTTTCGTCCATAATTAGTGAATTAAATGTTTGACTTGTAGCGTTTTGCATTGCAAAGTTAAGCATCGTTGGGCGTTAGGCGGTTCTGATTTTCGCCGTTTTTTCGTCCGACCAACTCTATTTAACTTTTTGTGGCGTAAGCACTTGGCTGTTTAACGTAGGCTGTCACCCTCAAACTCAATGAAGTTGAACATTTCCTTGCAGCGGTCGGCCACATAGTCGCCGTAGCGCGGCTCGATGTCTTCGAGCCTCATGTTCGTGGTGATGTGGGTGACGCTCGTGCGGCGGTGGTCGTAGCGCAGTTGCAGCACGAACTGCAACACGTTCATCTTGGTGCCGTAGTTGCTGGCCGGGTTCGGTTCTCGCCCAAACTCGTCGATTACCAGGTTGGTGTCGCGGTCGGTGTACTGGATCAGCGCAGGCTGCCCCTCGGCGGCATAGATGTTGGCGAGTTCGCTGGCGGTCTTCCACCACGCTTTGAGCCGGTAGTCGCCTCTCATGTGCTCGTGTCGGGCGGCAACGCTGTTCATGTACTGTCTCATGGCGAGCAGCGTCATTGACTTGCCACGCCCGAGTGGGCCATAGAGGAAAAACCCTTTGTCATAGTCCAGACCGAGCACGTTGATGTTGTCTCGTCTCCAAATCCACGCGAAAATGGAATTGAGAACCCGTCTGTCGGCTTTGGCAATGTCGAACTTCGGCTCAACTTTGAGCAGGCACGAGCGGAAGATTTGTGACTCGATGTTGAAGTCAACCGCCGGCCTTGATGACTTTAAACCCTGTGACTGTATTTTTGGAATTGCTCCCAGCACTTGGTTGATTGTTTGGTTGTCCATTGTAGTTATTTGTTCGATTATCGTAGTTGCCCTCTAATACTTTCGGAAAGTTGGTCGGTAAGAACAGCCAGTCAAAGCTGGCGACCCATCCACGTTGATTTTTCCCGTTGAGAAAGTCGCTCATGCTCGCTTTCGAGATAACCTCGTAGGCGGATTGAATGCCGTACTCCCGAATGCGTGCTTTGATGTAGCCGACACGTTTGCCTGTCGCGCCCTTTACTTTGGGGATTACTGAACAAGCCTCAACCAAAGATTTATTAAAGAAATCCAACAAAGAATTTAAGTCGAAATCGGCTTCCGGGTCAGTGCCAACTGACTCTCCTTCGTTAGAAGGAGTAATATTATTCTTATCTTCTTTCTTTCTTATATTCTTAAGTTGTTGCCCTTCGCTTGCCCCTTGCTTGCCCTTTGCTTGCCCTTCGCTTGCCGTTTGCTTGCCGTTTGCTTGCCCTTCGTCACATTGAGAGCCTTGATATTTATCATAGTTACAGATAGTTATGATAGTAAACTTGCTTGCCGTTTGCTTGCCGATTTCTCCAGTAGTTTGCAACTTGGTTAAGCACGTCCTTATACTCTTAACTGAAAGCCCCAATTCGGCGGACAAGTTGGCGAGCGATGTGACAAACTGGCCACGCTTTATCTCTATACCCTCCCAGCGTTTGCTTTTGTAGTTAGCTTTGAGCAGCAGATGAAGGAACACACGAACCATTTTGGTGTCGTGATACCATTCCCATTCCAACAAACGCTCGGAGAATATTTTAATCCAGCCGCTCTCCATAACTCAAGTCTCTAAAATGCGGATGCCCCAGACGTGCAGCATCAACTTGCGGCGCAGCACATAGTCGGCCTCCTTGCGGGTTACTTCACTCTTCACGTCCTCAACAACTTCGTCACCCTCTTTGTCGCGGTAAACGAAGTCGGCGGTATAGACGGCGTTCTGCTCGATGCACACGTCCTTATACACTGGCTCGGTGTGCTCCTTGCTGAATATCGTCTTCAGCGGCAGGCCGTTCTTCCGGCAGTAGACCTCAGCCTCTTTCCGGGTGCTGCACACAAATTGGTTATCAAAGCCGTCCCAATGGACAGGAACAAACCAGTTCTTGACCACCTTGTCCTTGATGTGAACCGTCTCGTACTTGGCAGGTATCAACTCAAACTCCACCTGACGGCGAAGTTCACTAATCTCGCCGGCACGTTGCAGAACCTGCAACTCCAACCAGCGGTCGTACTCCTTCTTGGAGTCGTATTTCTCGACAGTCGCAAAGTCAATCCCGTGCTCATCGCAGTAGAACTTCGCATCATGCTCGGTGCGGAAGCGGTGAGTCGTGCCGGGAATGACGTACAACTTTTGGTTGCCGAACTTAAATCGTCTACTCATTTGGTCATCATTATGTTGGTTAATTGTTTTCCGTTACTCGTAATAATCCAGCCGCCACGCTCGTCGTGGTCCAGCCACAAGTCCTCGACCTTGCCGAACTTGGTGACCGACCCGCAGAGGTCAACCACCCAGCCGTTCTTGCCGGGGTAGGGTCTAATCGCCCTGCCCACCATCTGGTAGTAGAGGGCGAGCGACATAGTAGGTCTCGCCAGCACAATCGTGTCAAGCGCAGGATGGTCAAAGCCGGTGGTCAGCACACCCACGTTGGCGACTACTTCGGTTTCTCCGCTCTTGAACCGCTCCAGTATGGCCTCTCGCTCTTTCTTGGGCGTGGCACCGCTCACTACCTCGCAGAAACCCATCAAGTCGTCAGCGAGGCGTTCTGCGTCCTCGACGAAGCGCACGAACACGAGGATGCCGTGACGCGCACTGCCGTCCTTCGGGCGCATGACGCGCTTAATGATGTTCAACGTGTACTCGTAGAAACCCACACGCAGAAATTCTTTGAAAAGCGATAAATCATCGTAGTCCGCACCCGTGGAATTGAGTTTCACGTTGTCCAGTTCCAGCGCGTTCATGTCAAAATACCTCAACTTGGCCAAATAGCCGGCCTCTAGCAGCGTCTTTACCTGACAATGATAAAGTACTTGGTCGAACACTCTCGGGCGTGTCCTCGTCAAAAATTTGAGGATTGAGCCGTACTTCTTCCATTTGGAGTTGATTGTCTTTGGGTCTATCGTCTGCCCGAGGCGGTAAGGTGTGGCGGTGAGGCCTATCACCTGCCGGCCCTCGACGGCTTCGATGAACTCCTTGTACTGACCCTCACGAGGGTTGACGAGGTGACACTCGTCGATGAGGATTTTATGGAACACGTTGAAATCGTCCAAGTGGCCCATCACGCTGCCAATGGTGGCGAATGTGATGCGGTTAATCTCCTTTCGGTTGAGGCTCGCAGAGTAGATCGAGCAGTCCCACACACCATAGCTCTGCAACTTGGCGAAATTCTGCTGCAATATTTCGCGGCTTGGCTGCAGCACAATCAGCGGCTCGTCAATCTTGCTGGCTATGTCGGCAATCACAAGCGACTTGCCGGCACCTGTCGGGAGAATGAGCAGCCCGTTGTGCTTTGCGGTGGTCTTGTCGCTGAAGAACTTGACGGCCGCGTCGCTTGCTTCTTGCTGATATGGTCTCAGTGTGTATTGCATAAGTGAAAACCACCGCCGCCAGCGAGAACGGCGGTGGAGATATGAACGTCGAAGTTACTATATAATCACTCGGCTTCGGCTCGCTCCTCGGCCTTTCTTATGGCTATCACTTTGCGAACTTCCTCATGCAGTGCGGCGTACTTCTTGGCGATGCCGATACGCGCCTGGCGGAACTCACGTTGCTTGGTCTCTAACTCGGTGTAACGCTCCTTGCGCCCGGCGTTGTACTTGACCTTGAGGTCGTGCATGGCGGCGTGGAAGTTCTCGTTGAGCGTGCGGCGCTGGCTGCGCAGCTCGGCTCGCTTGTCCATCGCCTCCTCAATCTGCTTGCGCAGGTCTTCCAGTTCGTCGGGGCTGTCGCAGAACTTGCGCTTGTCCATCAGTGTGCCGATGAGCATACCGAACTTATTGTAGGCGTCTTCCAACGGTTGGGTGTTGAGCTGGTATTCATCGAGAAGTTTGTTACGCTGCAACTCGTAGTCACTCTCGGCGGCTTCACTCTCGTTGTGGAACTTGGCCTGCAGGGCCAAATACTCGGTTCGCAATGCCTCTTGCTCGGTGAGGCGATCCGTGTCGAGTAGCGTGTTCTGTTTGCGCAACTCGGCAAGGGTCATACCCATTAAGTCTTTTTCTTGCATAGTTCTGTTGGTTTGGTGAATAAAATATTTGACTTGTAGCCTTGCGGCAGTAGTCGGGGTTGGAGTCGAACCAACGATTTACGCCTTTAGTTAAGCGCAGCTCCTTACCCACGGAGTTGCCCGACTTTATACCCCTGGTGTGAACAGGCGCGGAGTTGAACCGCTGCTCATGGACCGGTCGGTTTATAGCATTTTTAGTGACCTTGCCACGTTGCCCGTCGCGTGGCTCTTTCCTGTCCGTATGCCCCTGGAGCGTGCAGGGGCAACAACAATTAACTTAAAAGACGTGCAAAGAAACTTCAGCCAGTATCTACCACGGTGACCAGTGTGGACATACCCCGCTCGACTTGGCTCAAGCCATGAAAACACAATTTACATCCCTTTCATGTGGTTACTATGGGCTGCTTATGAGTAAAGTTCTTTGAAATCTTTGTACATTTCGTCGTCAGGCAACGGCACGGTGGCACCATGCTCGGTGGCCATGTACGACTGTATCTTGTTCATGAAGTCGGTCATCTGTCGCTTGGTGAGTTTCGATGTCTCCACCCACTTGTCGATGACCTGACCATTGGGCAGCACGACCGGGTAGCGGAACATCTCGCAGAACAGGTCGTGCACGTTGTCTTTGTTCCATTGATCGTCGCCGTAGGTCTTGTTGAAGAAGTTTGCGATGTCGGCACACCACAGCCAAAATAACGCATTTTGGTTGACGGTGCGAGGCTGCTTCTTCTCCCACTGGGCTCTCGGCTCGATGGTGGCCACATAGTCCCCGTTCGGCAGGAACCCGCAAACAGCATCGAGTGTGCGCTGGTCGGTGACATGGCCATTCTCTTTATGCAGGTGGACTATCATACTCCCAGCATTTTGGAGTAGTATGCGAAATTCCGCTGCTCAACCATCGCGTCCTCGGGATACCACACGGCACGTTTCTTGAACTCTTCCCAGCACTTGGGGCAGCGCCACTTGTTCAGCACCGCAATGTAGTAGCCGTGCTCGGGTCGCTCACTGCAATAGTCGCAGATGCCGAGCGACCCGACGGCTTCAAACATTTCCTTTGCTGAGGCTTTGATGACCTTGAACTGGTCAAACTCAACAACCTTTGCCATATCAGAAGTCCGGCATATTGTCGCTGCCGCTCCAGTTGTTCGGGTTCTGCTGATAACGTTGCTGGTTGGCGAAGGGTACGTTGGGGTTGCTCTCCGCAGGCTTGCCGCCAAGCAACTCCATCTGGTCGAGGTAGATCTCGGTGACGGTGCGCTCAGTGTTGTCGCGGGCGGTGTACTTGCGAGTCCTCAACTTGCCTTCGATGTAGAGTTTGGTACCCTTGCGGACGTAACTCTCAATGACACCCACGATGCTGCCGTTGGCGATGATACTATGCCACTCGGTGCGCTCTGGCACTTGTGTGCCGTCACGTTTTGTGTAACCCTTATCGGTTGTTGCGAGGCTGAATGTGGCGAACTTGCCGCCGTTGCTCGCTCGGATTTCGGGGTCGTGGCCCACGTTGCCGAGCAAAATAACTTTGTTTACGCTCATGACTTTTTCGGTAATGTGATTAGTAGTGATGATTTGGTCTCTGTCTCTTTGATGTACTCGTTATACAGCTCGGGGTGGTCGGCTTGGAACTTCTTCGAGTCAAAGGTCTTTCGTGTCCCGGCTGCCTTGACGGTTGCCTTGAACACTCCAGTGTCCCATGACTTGACCCCTGCCGACTCCATAGCGGCTTTGAGTTTCTCTTTCAGTGCCGTGCATCGTGCCTCTGCCTCGTCAGCTTGTCGCTTGATGTCGGCGATGAGGTTGGTGACTGCGAGCAGTTGCTCTGCGTCGGCTTGAGGTATCAGCCACTCGCTTGCGTGCATGTCACTTGATGACGACACACGCATGGTCGGCTTGACTTCCTCGACCTTTGCGGCGAACACCTGCATCTCGGGATTGTAGTAGGTGAAGCCTCCCCATTCTTGCTTGATGATTTCGGTGGAGAGCAGTTTCTGCACCAACTCATCGGGTTTGCGCTCAATGCGCCACAGCTCTCCAGCACCCTTTCGCATCCAGTTGCCGAGCAGCCCCTTGACCTTCCAACAGGTCTGCCATTCAAACATGAAGGCGTAACAACTCAGTTGCCAGGAGAGGTACTCTTTCAACCCCTCAGCACCACCGGGGTAGTAGTCGAGGTTGTTGGTCTTGTGGTCAACGAGGTAGATACCACCTTCCTTATCGCACCAAATGCAGTCAATCTGCGAGGCGAAATTGCCGTAACTCACGGTGAACTCGCTCGCAATCGTCTTGCAGGCACGAGGCTTCGCTTTTCGGTAGTAGGCGAGTTCGGCGCTCACATCCTGTGCGGGCAATATGCCGGCGGTGGGATGCTCCTTCTCGGGGAACTGGGTCAACTCAATGCCCAACTCGTCCCATGCCTGTATCGCCTTGTGGACGCAGGTGCCGTAATACCCGGCTTTCGGGATTTGCACTTTCTTCACGAAGTCACTTGCTTCTGGGTAGATGCCGAGGAGCAACACGGAGTGGATTAATCCTGTGATGCCCGAAAGTTCGGCATCGCCACGGAGGTAGCGGTGAGTCTCCTCGTCGAACACTACCTCCGACTGCGTTAAGTCAGCTCTTGTAATCATCTGCGTAGATTATTGAGGTTTGGGGTAAACTTTGCCCATCTCGATGAGGGCGTTCATGAACGCGGAACCCTGCTCGGTGGGAACGACCTTGCTCCAAGTGCGCCAGCACGCCTCCAGTTCCTCACGGCTCTTGACGGCCTTGATTTCGGCGACGGCTTGGTCAATCTTGGCTTGCAGTTCGTTCTTGGCTTGTGCAGCCTCCTCCTCGGGAAGGTCTTCGCCGGCGTAGATGTAGAGGCCGAGACCGAACATTGCGATGTTCTTGGCGAGGCAGCGCATGATTGCCTTGTTTACATCGAACATGGTCGCAGCGTCAACAAACTTGTCGCCGTACTTGGTCTTGTAGGAGTAAGGCACGGCCTTCATCGCTTTGTTTGTGGAGTTCATGACGGGCAGCCACATGGTAATAGTCTCGCCGCTGATAGTGACCGAGGTCTCGACCATGATGCCGAGTTGGTCATCGTTGAGGTAGGGCTTGTCTCCCCAGTGGCGCACCTCGTAACTTGCGTCTGGATAAAGCTGCTTGACTTGTCCCCATGCCCACACCCATGAGAGAAAGGTGAGGTACTTGTCGCTGCCGTCGGGGTTCTTCTCGCCGGACTTCTTCTTTTCAACGTGTTCATTCACGTTGATGGCGTTGAGTGTCTCGAAGACACTCTTTTTTACTTTGGTTTCTGCCATAGTAGATGAAATTAAAACGTTTGACTTATAGTTATTAATTACACTGTAAAATTAGCGTTTTATGACGATAGACGCAAACAGATTGAACTCTATTTTTCGTCAACCAACGCTATTTAACGTAGTTGTCAAGGTTTGTCAAGGCAATAGAAAAAAGAGTGCCGCAGCCGTCACGGAAACGGCACTCATCAACTAATCAAAACCTTTCTAATACCATTAACTATAAACCTTAAAAACTAATACCATGAAGTAGATTGCGGCTCACCCCGGCGCGAACCGGGCAGGGACGGAAAGTTTGCGGTCAGAGGTGGAACGCTTCACAGCGGCAAGCCCCTTGTGATTGATTGAGAAAACTTAACCCCGTCCCTGGCTCTCATGAGCGAGAGCCATACATTCAGTTCTTCTCGTCCTCTTTCCACTCGTCGAGGGCTTTCGCGACTACCTTGAACACCCAAAGGATGCTCACGCAGTAAACTGCCCAAAGGAAGTAGGTTGACAACGGAGCTTCGTCCGTGGGGACGAAGCAGATTGTCCAAAAGAGGATACCAATGATGATGTAAATGAATGTTCTCATTGCTTTGATGAATTAAATGTTTGACTTGTGTGACTACCTTGCAGGCTTGCAATGCTGCAATACCTGGGCGAGATTGTATCGCCATTTTCCATTTTGTGCGTTCACCTTGCCGGCGCACTCGATAGCACCCGACAGGTGAAGTCGCTGAAGTTTACGCTCTCCGCCTACTATGCGGGCGGCTTTCGTTTTGCCTATCGTCATCGTCGAGGTCACTGCGATGATGTTCGCCAGCAACCGGTTTTCGATTGCCTGCCGTTCCATCACGCCGTCCTCGTTACGATTGTGACACCATTCTCCATATCCAGGTTCACCGTCCACGCTTGACCGTCCAACCTCTCGTTGATGAGGCGCTGACTGACGAGGTTTCGCAGGTATGGTGAACGCCCGGCAGGAAATTCCAACATTTGCCCTACGTCCATTTGACGCAGTTGGTCGATTACCGACACTTCTTTTTCTAATGTAGTTTCCATTATTGATTGCGGATTGATGATTGATACAGCGGAGGCGGCAGGATTCGAACCTGCGCGGCGATTATGCGGCCCTGGCGCGTTAGCAGTGCGCTCCCTTAACCACTTGGGTACACCTCCATGTAGGGGCATTTGTGGCGGCACTGCCCCTGTGTGCCGTGAGAATGTTACAGCCACATATATTGTTGAGCTTTGGTCGGCTCGTTGCTGTCTGCATTGTTAGTGAAACATAGTCGGACGGTCACATACAGGCCGCCGTCCGCCGGCACCCGAGTTGGCGGCTCGGGAATTTCGCTCGCACGACCTCTCACTGGCTCGGGATTGTCTCCTTATTGCCGTTCGGCTCCCCGTGGCTCGGCATCACTGCGGCGCACGGATCATCGCGCTGGTGGTACTATCATGCTCGCTCATCGCTTGACTTACCGACGTGCAGTCATCGGCAGTATCATGCGGAAATTACCAAAAAGTCAAGGAACTCTGCTGCTGCCCTTGCGGGTCTTGCTTTGGTCCGCCGGTTGGATTTGCACCAACGTCCTCCGTGGGGCATCACGGCGCTCTCCTCACTGAGCTACGGCGGAAAGGTGTGTGGCTTAAATGCTCGCAATCTTCTTGATGAAGTCGCGTCCGGTCATGTACTCGCTGGGATCGACAACCTCAAGGGCTGCGCAGACGGTCTTCAACTTGTCCTCGGCCTCTCTCCAGTAGCGCGATACGCGGTCGTATGACTCCTGCGTCTCGTTCAGTTTCTTCTCGACGGCCATAACCTGTACCTTCAGCGTCTCACAATCGGTGATGAGGTTGGCGTTGCTCTCTTGCAGGTCGCTCAACTCCTTTGCGGAGATTTCGACCATGTTCTCGTTCTCGGTGGCGGTCTGCTCGGCGACCATTGCCTCGTTGTTGTTCTCGTTGCTCATAGTTGCAAATCTTTTTAAGTTTTTGATATAAAAGTTATTGTCATGTCGCGGAAAAGTATTAACTTTGCTCCGTGATTGATTGATGATGCAAAGGTAATACGGATTTGTATTATATGCAATACGGTAACGTATTATTTGGGCATTTTATAAGATTTGTTAACAGTTTCGCACCTTACCGAAACATATTTTAGCATTATTGTCATGATTGCGGAAAGATTATTGGCAGTTATTGAGTACAGCGGTCTATCTCAAACTGCATTTGCGAAAAAAGTAGGTTCAACACAGGCGAACCTTTGGCGTCAACTGAACGGCCAAAAAGTGAATGTTGCCACTCTCATTGCGGTGGCGCAACAGTTTCCCGAAGTGGATTGCAACTGGCTTCTCCGTGGCGAGGGCTCAATGCTCAAGGGCGAGATTGACACCGCCCAGGAACGGCGCATTGACGGCCTCCTCGATGTCGTTGCGACCCAGCAGGAAACCATCAAGAACCTCCAAGAAAAAATCAAACAACTCCAAAACTCATAAAATCATGAACAAGGTATTAGCATTCATCTCCGTGATGCTTTTGGCGCTGGCGTGTACAAACAGCCAGGAGCAAAAGCAGGCAGAAACGCCGGGGACACCTCTAACGCAGTACATGGACTCATTGAAGTCGGCATATCCGAATTATGCCAGCAATGTCGCAGTCGCAAAAATCATTTGTGAGGATTTTGAAAAACGGCTCGTTAAAATCCCGGGCATCCTCGAAGACACGCCTTTTAAGATCGTGGGGATAGCGGAAGCAGGTGGAAACATCTCAATAATGTTATCAAGCGACACAGATATTAATTGCGGAAGCCTCAAGGTGTGGTGTGACAACTTTGACAAGGGGCAAGCAGCACAACTCGACAAGAGCAAGTCATACAATATCACAGGCGGCACATTAGACCATTGCGAACACACTTCTGGCATTTCACACGAATGGCTCGACCTCGGATCTGTCTATATCAACAATCTCGAGTTGTCGCTAGCTGATTGAACAATTATTGCCGAATTATTGTCGGGGAAGTTTTCGCAATAACCTCGCCTCTGCAATATTTGGCACGCTACCAGCAAGTTACACGGCTACCCCTTGCACATTACGCAAATTTGCAGTAAGTAGAGAGTTTGAATATCGACTTATTTGCCTAAATACTTGTAAGTAGCGAACTTTTAGCGACTTAGTCAGTAGATTAAATGGGAAATAACTCCAAATTTGGGGCTGAAATGATTGTCCAAAAATTGTCGATTTGGCGTTTTTGTTTCCAGATAATTGTCGAAAAATTGTCGTATAATTATGGCTACACTTTCATTGACAGTAGTGCCCTGCAAGGCACTCAAGGACGGAAGACACAAAGTCCGTATCGCGGTGGCTCACAGCTCACAGACCCGCTACATCCTCACAGATGTCATCATCAACTCCACCAAAGAGTGGAAAAACGGCAAGATCGTCAAGCGTGACGATGCTACCTATCTCAACACGAAGCTGCTCCAGCGTATGCAGGAGGTGCAGCGCATCATCGACGAGACTCCATACACCGAGGGCATGAGTTGTGCCGAACTGGTCGAAACCATTCTCCATACTCGCGCCAAGAAGACACACACGCTGCGCTCTGCTTTCGAGGAGATGCTGGAGGTGTCATCGGCAAAGGAAACCACCAAAATCCGCTACCGCACCCAGTTCAAGTCCATCACATCGGTTATCCCCGAGTCCACGTTCATGTCGCACCTCACTCCGCTCATGGTCCAACGCTTCATGAAGAAACGCGGTGCCGAGATTGCACCCATCACCTTGCAGACACAGGTGACACTGCTCTCTCAGATCGTCAAGTTCTGCCAAATAAACGGCTACACCGATTTCCGTATCTCGCCGACGGCAGGCTGCTACCAGCGTATCATCGCCGTGCGGCAGAACTGGCTCACTCCCGACCAAGTGAGGTTCATACGCGATACTGATACAGG
>Ga0326512_10001707_pt1 | contig 16600 bp, 23 predicted proteins | sample 1_2617_0518_D_FD_203652 | JGI IMG/M metagenome (GOLD analysis project Ga0326512, IMG submission 203652) | Bovine rumen microbial communities from UC Davis, California, United States - 1_2617_0518 | ecosystem: Host-associated > Mammals > Digestive system > Stomach > Rumen | place: USA... | reverse complement strand
GCTTCGTGATGAGCCGCGCCACGTTCTACGGCAACGTGCTGAACGTGACCACCACCCAGAAGCAGCCCGTGGTCGTCGCCGATCCGCAGGCGCCCGCGAAGTACAACGTGTTCGGCTTCCCGGTCATCATCGAGGACGGCGTCGGCACCGACATCATCTTCGGCGACCTGAAGGAAGGCTATGTGTGGAACTTCGCCAAGGATGTCGAGGTCGAGAGTGACGCTTCCGTGGCCTTCCGTACCGGTTCCACCGTGTTCCGTGGCATGGCCCTGGGCGATGGCAAGCCCACCGGCGTCGGTCTGGTGCGCTACACCAAGGCGGCTTCCTGATAGGCTGATGAAATCGGGCGGGGGCAGCAATGCCTCCGCCCCTTCTTATGGAGGATGAACCGATGCTGAACGAGACAAAACTGGCGCTGCGGATTACAACGGATGCCTATGACGCTGAGATCGCGTCGTTACTTGGCGCCGGAGCGCGTGATCTGACCGCTGCCGGGGTTGTGCTCCCCGGCACGGTGTCCTTTGTCGTCACAAGCGAGGGTGTCCAGGACAACAGCACTTTGACGGACGAATTGTGCATGCGTGCGCTGATTACTTACGCACGCATGAACTTCGGAAGCCCGGACGATTATGAACGGCTCAGGAGCGCATACGACGATCAGAAAGTCACGCTGATGCACGCGTACAACTACACAGAATACGGGGAGTGGTGACAGATGATCAGGGCGACAACAATCAGTCTGATCACCGAGAACCGGCGCGCGCACGGTGTGCATGAAACAATTGTCGAGACGGTGCGCGAAGTCCTGGCAGAACTCCGCAGCGTGACGAGAACCGAATACTATAACGCCTTGAATGCAGGCCACCAGCCGGAGCTTGTTTTCAAGCTGACGCTGGATGAAGATTATCAGGGCGAACGAATCCTGCGGTATAAGGATCAGGTTTATCGGGTGATCAGAACATACCTGACAAGCGACGGCGGGATCGAGATCACAGCAGAGAGGGATGATGAGAATGGCACGGGCGAAGAAAGCGGCGACGCATGACGTCATTGATCGTTTGGTTGAGAAACTGAACGAGATTGAGGGCATTGAGTTCGTCCGGGACGCCTGGCTGAACAAAGCGCCAGATAACTATGGCGTGGTTGAGTTCACCGGAGACGTTAATCAGCTGTGGGCTGATGGCCATTTGATCGACACTGTCTGGCGTGTGGTCGTTTCGCTGTATGTCAAAGGTGACGATGACACCTGGCCGGGGAAGGTGCAGGCCAAGCTGGAAGACCTCGAGGAGGATGGGACTGTGGACACGACCCACACGATCAGCCGCGAGTTCGACTATCAGATCGGCAAAGTGCGTTGGACGTGGCAGGTGAGCCTTTATGGCGAACTGGTGCAACCTGAAGGCGTTGATGCCGGATGAAAATGATAACCAACGGGGTCGAAGGGCTGGAGCTTCAGCTGGAGCAGCTGGGCGGGCGAGCTGCTGCAAAGCGGATTGTCGCGGCCGGGTGCAATGCTGCCATTAAAGTGCTTCAGACCAGGGTGAGAACCTATCATCACGTTGTAACGGGATCCATGCAGGAGCACATCGCCCCAGGGCTTTATCATGAGGACATCGACGCGTGCTGGCAGGATGTTTATCCGCAGGAATACGACAGCAGGGGGATCAGCAACGCGACCAAGGCGTTTGTGATCAACTATGGTTACGGTGGCCGTAAAACCGACAAGACTGGCGACAAGTTTATCACCGGGAACCATAAACCACTGGAGGACGCGGTCAGCCAAGCCATGGCGGCAGAAGCTGAGCGCATCAAGAACGAGATAATGAGGTGAAAACACTATGGCAAAGATCGGAATCAAGGGGCTGACCTATGCCCCTTTCACTTCCGGCGGTAATGGTTCGGCGATCGTGTATGGCACCGGTATCAAGCTGGACGATTACATGATCACGGCCGACCTGAACGAGGAGCGGGCCGACGTTGATTTCTATGCTGACGATCACAAGATCGACGCCGAGAACAGCGTCACGGGCGTGAATGTCAGCCTGGAGCTCAGCAACATGACCGACGCGCTTGAAAAGGCGTTCCTCGGCCATGTTGAGGGTACTGGCAACGAGCTGAACGTTACGGATGCCGAGAGCCCCTTTGTGGGTGTCGGTTTCATCCGCAAGGAACGCTTCAAGGGTGCCGTTTCCTATCATGGATTCTGGATTTATAAGGTTCAGTTCTCCAAGGAAAGCGACAGCACCAATACCAAGGGCGAGAACATCGACTTCCAGACGGAAACGGTGTCCGGCGACGCGATGGGCGTGCAGCTGACCGCTGACGGGAACACGGTCTATTATTCTCATCTGCGCAATGCGACCGAAGCCACTGTTCGTACCTGGCTGAACGGCAAGGCTGGCATCTCTTAATCATGATCAGGGGCGGGGGCAAGCCTCCCGCCTCTGGCTTTTTCTTCAAGGAGGAGTAAACAATGGCATCGATCACGATCAACGGTACAAAATATGACTTGCTGTTTGATATGTGGGCACTGGAACAGATCGAGCAGGAATTCGGCGGTATCAAAAAGATGTTTGCAAGCCTGCAGGGAGCAGAGGGTACAAGCCTTTCAAAAACAGTATCTGTTGTGTTCAGGATACTGGCGAACAGCGCACGGGATGCTGCCGGACTTGCGCCTATTGTGACAGGCGACGAAGTGAAGCATACACCTGTCGGGAAGGTTGTCGCGATTGTCAAGCAGGCAATCGAAGAGGGATCTAAGGCGGAAACCAGCGGCGGAAATGAGGCCGACGATAAGATCCACGACGAATACCTCGAGGAGATCGAAAAAAACGTGTAAACCGGCGTGAAACGCGAGCCCGTGAGTATTACGGCTACGCGCTGATCGCCGGCGTGCAGATAGAACAGGCCCGGCGGATGACGCCGGGCTGGATTGTTGATATGTTTAATATCCGGGCGAAATATGACGCCCGGTTAGCTGGCGAGAAACTGTGAGGTGACGGAGATTGGCCAACGGAGACATCAGGCAGCGAATTGTTCTGGAGGGCGAAAAAGAGTATAAGGCCGCTCTAAAGGACGCGCAGCGTAACCTGAAGACCTTGCGCTCCGAGCTGAAGGCCGAGACCGCCGAGCTTGGCGCAAACGCCACGAAACAGCAAGTAAACGCAGTTAAGGCAAAGAACCTGCGCAAGCAGATCGCCGAGCAGGAGAAGGTCGTGGCCCAGCTGCGCGCAGTGCTGGCCGAGGTTAATGAGAAGTACGGCGACAACAGCGAGGTCGTGGCCAAGTGGGAAACCTCGCTGAACAATGCCCGCGCCAGCCTGGCGGAGATGAACAACGCCCTGGCGAGCACCCAGGGCGGGCTGGATGACACCGCGCAGGGCATGCGCGCGGTGGCGGGGAGCGCCGCGGATGGCGTGATCGCCACGCAGAGCTTCGCCGAAGCGATCGGCGGGATCGCCGACGTCGCCAGCACGGTGAGCGACGGGATCGAGACGATCTTCACCGGGATGGTGAGCACGATCCGCAGCGCGGTGACCGAGCTGTGGGACGAGATCACGGAGCTGGCGGGCCGGGCGAACGACTGGGGCGACCTGGCTGGTTATTGGAACACCAGCGCGACAAATATCCAGAAATGGTATCATGCAGTTAGATCCAGCAGAGATGATTTTAACACCATGACGTCTGCGGTAAACCGCATCGCGATGGGTGACCAGAAAAAGATCGCAGAGCTGACGAGCGTATCCGGCGCGCAGTATGCCGACCAGTGGGAATACGCCATGGCCGTGATGGACTCCCTGAGCGGCATGGACTACGACCAGCGGCTAAACGCCATGGGAGAGATTTTCGGCGAGAAGCGAGCCACCGGCGTGATGGATCTGGTCAACGACTGGGAGAAGATCCGCGGAGCACTGGGTGAATTTGACGCCGAAAACGGCGGCCTGGGCATGACCGAGGACCAGCTGGGCACCATGAGCGACCTGGCCGAGCAGGTGGATCATATTGCGGAGACCTGGAGCGCATTCAAGGATTCCTTCATCGCCGGGGCCTTCGGGCAGCTGTCGCTGGATCTGACAGGCAATGCGCAGGGGATCCTCGACGCGCTGATCGGCTTCATGAACGCCGACAGCCAGGCGGAGCGGGATCAGGCGATCGCGGATCTGGAAAAGAACCTGACCGACTTCTTCACCCGGCTGGGCGAGGCGATCAGCGCCGCCGCCGAGAGCATGGGCAATGTCGGTGAGGAGCTGCAGGGCAGTGAGAACGGGGTCGTGCAGGTGATCGGCCAGGTGCTGACCACGCTGAGCGACCTGCTGAAGTGGTTCACCGAGGAGGGCAATGTCGACGCCGTGCTGAAGGGCATGGAGGCGCTGGCGGCCTTCTGGCTGGTAGGCAAGGGCGCCGGAATGGCGCTGAAGATCGCCCAGATTGTGGCCAACCTGAAGACGATCAAGCTCTTCGGCAACCTCCCCAGCCTCGGCGGGGATGCCCCTGCTGCAGATGCTGCCGGGAATGCAGTATCCGGGGGTGGATTCTTCAGCGGGCTGCTCGGCGGGATCGTGAAGGCGCTGCCTTGGGCGGCCGGCGCCGCGGTGCTGCTGACGCCCAGCGGCGGGGACGCGGAATGGAGCGACCTGGTGCACGAGGACGGCACGCCCACCGAGGCGGGCAAGGCCGCCGCGGTGGGGAGCACGCCGGGCTACATCCCGGGGATCTCCGACGCTGTGCGGGCGATGAACACGATCAGCCCGGAGCAGTGGGAGGCCGCCCAGGGCTATTGGGATCTCTTCCGCGACAGGAACAGCACAAACGAGGACTATCTGGGGCTGAAAGCGGCGTTCGAGGGACAGGACGGGCTCTTCAATGAGCTGATCCGCCTGATGGCGCAGCTGGACGCTGACGAAGAGACCCGCGGGCTGGAAGACCTGCCCGTCAGCTGGTACGAGCAGCACAGCGGCGCGACCGGCGCAGATCTGAGCGGCCTGCCTGGGCTGATCCAGAGCGCGGTGCGCACGGGTGCGGCGGACGGCGTGGGCAATATCGTGGTGACGCTGGACGGCGCGATCGTGGGCCGCCTGGTGGCGCCCTACGTCAGCCAGCGCATCGCCAGCGCGATTTGAGGTGATTAGATGATACTGCGGCACAGAGTGGCGCTCGACGGGGCGCAGCTGGACGAGGTGGACGACCGCATCGTGATCCAGGGCATCTCCGAGGAGGCCGGGAAGGATCAGCTGAGCGCGGTGAGCGTGTGGGGCGGATCCGGATCGCGCCTGACCGGCGGGCACCGGGACAGCCTCGACATCAAGGTGACCTTCGCGCTGCGGATCAAGCCCAGCGACATGCCGGCGCGCAGCGAGCTTTTCGACAGGGTGAACGCCTGGGCAGCGAAAGCGCACCGGCTGCGCGGCGGCGCGTGGATGACCGTGAATTACAAAGAGAACAGGCGCCTCTTCGTGATCCTCGCTCAGGCGCCCGGTGCTGGCGACCAGAAAAACTGGGCGGGGAATTATGAGCTCACCTTCCGGGCTTATGGCGTGCCCTACTGGCAGGAGATCGAGCCGGACGGCGTGATCAGCCTGACGGAGGCCACGGCCAGCGGCAGCGGGCGGACGAAGGTCGCCGGCAGCGCGCAGACCCAGGCGGACGTGACGCTGGCGAACGTGAGCGGCATGCAAATCAACACGGTGACGGTGAAGGTCGGCGGGAATACGATGAAATTCGCCTCGCTGGGCCTGAAGGCGAAGGAATCCTTAGTGATCGACCACCGGGAGGACGGGGTGCTGCGGCTGCGGATCCTCGCCGCGGACGGCGCATATCGCAGCTGCATGAGCGCAAGGAGCGCGAGCAGCGCGGACGACTTCACGGTGATGCCGGGGACGGTGAGCGCGTCCTTCAGCGCTGACCGAGCCTGCCGGATGACGGTGAGGATGCCGGGGAGGTTCGTATGATCGTTTTGAATGGGCAGACCCTGACGCCGGCGCGGCATTTCGTGCCCGAGACGGAGAGCCTGACCCTGACCGAGCGCGGGAGCACCGCGACCGTGACCCTGCCGGACGAGGAGGCCGAGATCAAGGTCGGCACCTGGCTGCTGGAGGACACGGAGCCGGGCAAGGGCACCGTGTGGCGGGTGAAGACCGCAGAGGAGCAGTACGACACGGGCACCCGGACGCTGACACTGGAGCACATCATCCACAGCCTGGAGGACGACGTCACCGACGCGGATCTCGACCCGAAGGCTATGGGCGGAACGGACAGCGGCGTGAGCGCCACGGCGGCGATCAGGAAGATCCTGAGCTACCAAAACACCTGGACGCTGGGCGGGTGCGATTACGATGTAATCCAGCCCTACAGCTTCAATCGGGACACCCTTTGGGAGGCGCTGGAGACGGTGTGCAGCGCCCTGGAGGACGCGGTGTGGGAATACGACCTGAGCCACGTGCCCTTCCGGCTGTACATCCGCCGGGCGCCCTCGACGCCCACCTGCGAGATGCGGCGGGGGCGGAACCTGACAACGCTGAGCGTGACCGTTGACCGCAACGGCCTGATGACCAGGATCTACCCCATCGGCCAGAACAACCTGCAGCTTCCGGAGAAGTACCTGAGCAGGAACGAGGCGACCTGGGGCGGGGTGAGCCGCGTGGAGACGGATCAGAGCCTGACCACGGAGGACGCGCTGCGTGCCTGGGCGAAGGATCGGCTGCGGCGGCACTGCACGCCGAAGATCACCGTGCAGATCTCCGGGCTGGAGCTCTCCGAGAGCACCGGGGAGGCGCTGGACCGGCTGACGCTGGGCGCGGTGTGCCGGGTTCCGCTGCCGGAATACGGCACGACCGTGAGCGAGCGCATCGTGAAGCTAAGCTGGCGGGACAAGATCCGCGACCCGGAGAGCGTGAGCGTGACGCTGGCCAACGAGCTGACGGACGTGCAGACGATCCTGAAGCAGGAGCGCACCCGAAGCGGGCGCGGGGGCCGCGCCGGCGCGAAGAAGGACGAGGAGGATCACGCCTGGTTTGTAGACACCACCGATCACGTGGCCATGGTGGCGGAGACGATCGTCGGGCGCACGGACGGCACCATCGACTGGAGCCGCGTGAGCAGCATCATCGTGGACGGCGAGGGCATCCACCAGCGCGTGCAGCGCGCCGAGGGGGATCTGGTCAACGCCTGGACGGCGATCGAGCAGAACGAGACGGCGATCAGCCTGGAAGCCGCCGAGCGCGGCAGGCAGGACGAGCTGCTGAGCGGGCGGATCACGGTGGAGGCCGGACGGATCACCGCCGAGGTGACGCGGGCCACAACGGCCGAGGGGCTGCTGAGCGGCCGGATCGATGTCGAGGCCGGACGCATCACCGCGGAGGTGCAGCACCGGATCGACGGCGACAGTGACCTGAGCGGCCGGATCACCATCGAGGCCGGACGAATCACCCAGGAGGTGACCGACCGGGTCAACGGTGACGAGGCGCTGAGCGGCCGGATCACCATCGAGGCCGGGAGGATCACCCAGGAAGTGACCGACCGGACGAGCGCGGACAGGACACTGAGCGGACGGATCGATGTCGAGGCCGGGAAGATCACCCAGATCGTGCAGGCCGTTGGGGATGACGGCGAGGTGACGGCCGCCAGCATCGTGCTGGCGATCAACAGCACCACCGGCGAGAGCGAGGTGCACATCGACGCCGGGCACGTGTACATCGGCAACACGAAATCGACCACGGTGATCGCCGGTAAGCTGAACGCCAGCGAATTCACCGCGGAGAGCATCGGGGCGAAGATCGCCACCCTGGGCACCCTGACCACCAACGCGATCACAGCCAACGGCAGCGTGGCCTTCAATGGCAGCTGCCTGGTGAAGAGCGGCACGGACGCCCACGGCAACACCTACATCAATCTGAGCAACAACGTGCACAAGGCCATCAAGGGCCTGCAGATCGTGCAGAACGGCAATACCTACACGCTGCAGGCCTACCGGCTGGGAGCCAGCGATTCGTCCCCCACCTGGGAGGACATCGGGACTTTTAGCCGGGCCGTGACCAGCATTGGCTACGCATGGAGCAATGGCAGGCTGACCGTCACGGCGCAACCCCAGGGGTACAGCACCCAGCTGCTCGGCGTGGCGGCGGCGGGGAGCTGGGACTCCACGAACCCGAACCAGTACAACGGCAGGATCCGTTATTACGAGGGCTCGGACGACGAGACCCTGTACAACACCGGGGCCACCTTCACCGTGAACGCGCAGAGCCGGTACAACAACGGACGAACCGACGGGTGGACAGCTGCATATAACAAGTTGGACTGGCCCTCTGACAACACGGAAACTGCCAGCATGACAATCACCCATCCGTCATCGAACTACAATCAGACCGCATCGCATGTATACACCGTTTCCGTTGACAACAATTATGCGTACATCAAATTCGGAGCCGACCGCATCGCTGCACAGGTGGCGAATCCGGCCTACCAGAACGGCTGGAACGCCGCGAGGAACGCCGAGACGCGGGTCACCATGACCAGGGGCGCCTACAACGAGCAGAGCCGCACCTACACCTGCACCTGCACCCTCAGCGCCGCCCTGGCGCCGAGCGCGACCTTCTACCTTTGGGCGAGATAAGAGAGGAGAAAACCATGGAGGAAAAACTGGGCAAGGTCTACGCCATGATCCAGCGGCTGGAGATCCAGCCCACCAAGCACAATATCAACCTGCTGGCCGCGTGCCTGCAGCTGCTCTCCGAGGTCTACGACGAGCTGACGAAGCCGGACGGGGACGGCGGGGACGCCTGAGAAAGGAGGCCCCATGGACAGATACATCACCCTGGGGGACGGACAGACCGTGATCCCCAATGCCTACGCGGCGGAGGCCGCGCCGGGCGTGATCTTCCTGTACATCGAGGATCCGGAGGCCACGATGCGCAGCGTCTTCGACCTGCTGTATGAGAACGAGAACCTGACGGAGGAGATCACCAGCGTGGACTACGGGGAGAAGAAGGTCTTCACGGAATACTGCGCGCTCTTCTCCGTGCGGCAGGAGAGCGAGCGGCTGATCACCGCAGGACTGAGGAGGTGGCCGTAAATGTTTAAGGTTGACGCGAACACGGGCCTGATCGAGATGAATGTGGGCGACACCGGCGCCTTTGAGATCGCCGGCGAGCGGACGGACGGCGTGGCCTTCACGGCGGATGACCGGGCGGTATTCACCGTGCGCAACGCTGCCGGGCAGATCGTGATCGAGCGGATCTATGCCCTGGACAATCAGGAGCTGGGCAACGGCGTGGCGCTGGTGCAGCTGCATAACAATGACACGGACGAGCTCGACCCGGGCGCCTACACCTGGGAGGTGCGCTTCGTGGTGCATCCTTACTATGATGAAAATGGCCGGATCGTTGACGGCGACATTGTGCGCACACCAGGCATCGACGGGCAGGGCAAGCTGCTGCCGATGACGCTGCTGGCCGTGCAGGCGGACATCTGACGGGGGGAATGAGAAATGGCTGATGAACTGAACACCCGGATCACCATGGGCGTGGACGCGGTCAACGTGATGACGGTGCCGATCGATGACAGCCTGAGCATCGAGGGCGAGGCCGCCGACGCGAAGGCCGTGGGCGACGCGCTGGCGCTGAAGGCTGACCGGAGCGAGGTGCAGACCGCGATCCGCGTGAACGGCCAGAGTGCGGACGCGCAGGGCCTGATCATCGTAACAGGCGAGGACATCGACGTGACCAGCGGCGGCACGGAGACGGTGACCGCGGCGGTGCAGCGCATCGACGGGAAGACGGCCGCGGACATCCCCGCGGGGGCCGGGCAGACGGCCACCGTGGCGGACATGCTGGAGCGCACGGGCGAGGAGATCCCCGTGAGCGATACGGACAGCACCCCCATCAGCGACGCGCTGCTGGGCCTGCTGCCCCGCTCCGACGTGGACGCGACCCTGGCGGGCGCCGGCAAAGCCGCGGACGCCAAGGCCGCGGGGGACGCCCTGCGCGCCCTGGACGCCGCCGCGGTGAAGAGCGTGAACGGCGCCCTGCCGGACGGCAGCGGGGATGTGACCGTGACCGAGGTGCAGAACGCCCAGCAGCTGCTGACGGACGACAACCAGGAGATCGAGGGCGCCTTCACGCTGCGGACCACGGGCGGAGGCGCGTCCATCAGCGACGGCGCGGCCACGCTGATCAGCGTCCGGGGCCGGATGGACCACACGGGGGTCGTGGAAGAGGTGCTGGAGATGACGGTGGAGGCGATCCCGCGGACGGAGCCCATCGAGGCCGCGCTGGACGCCGCCGCGTGGCGCGCCGCCGTGGACGAGAGCTGCACGATGGACTTCTACTACACGACGGACTGGAGCGCGGACCCGGCCCTGTACGGCATCACCGTGACGGGGACGCCGGCGAGCGGGGACCACATCCGCGTGGAGTACGTGAAGGAGGACCGGGGGACCATCACCCCCGCCGCGCCGCAGAGCCTGACGGCCACCGGCTGGAACCTCTACGACACCCAGACGGCCCGGGCGCGGGTGACGCGCTACAGCGAGCAGTACGGCTACCGCGTGGGCGGCAGCTGGACGGCGCTGCGCTGGACGGATCCGGAGGGCGGCGCGGGGCAGAGCATCCAGCCCAACGGCGGGCTGTTCAACGTGCCCGGGGACGGCTTCGTGCATGTGACCGGCGGGGACGCCACCACCTACATCTACCCAACCTGGAGCGACTGGACGGGGGGCTACAGTGGGGACTTCCAGCTCTACAGCGAGAGCACGGTGGACCTGAGCACCGCGATGGCGTACCTGCCCTGGGGGCTGTGCGCCGTGGGCGAGGTGGCGGACGAGATCAACCTGGACGCCCAGCAGGCGATCAGCCGGATCGAGCGCATGGCCTACAGCGCGGAGAACATCGCGGCCCTGGAGGCCGCGGGGCGCGCCTGGGAGGCGGACACGGACTGGATCTACGCGGTGCGCACCGCGCCGGAGACCCACAGCCTGGCGATCAACCCGGGCTATACCTGCAGCGAGCACGGGCTGGAGTTCTTCGGCGGCGCCGGCGCGGCGCCTATGGCGGAATGCCTGTACGGCCAGAACCTGAAGGACAAGCTGCGGCGGGACGTGGTGACCATCAGCGCCCAGAGCCTGACGGAGGCCCAGCAGGCGCAGGCCCGTGCCAACATCGGGGCTGCGGCAGCGAGCGACCTGACGGAGACCAACACGGCGGTGGCGGCGGTGCAGGACGGGCTGGCCATTGTCGCCAACGGCAACACCCACGCGGCGATTGCGTCCGGGCAGTTTGTGTACGTGCGCAACCATGTGAGCCTTGCGGACGGGCTGTACAAGGCCACGGCGGCCATCGGCACGAATGCGGCGCTGAGTACCAGCAATCTGTCGGCGAATACGAGCGGCGGGCTGAATGATCTGCAGGGGAAGGTTGCGACGTTAAACAGCAAGTTTGTTGTGCAAACTATTGAAGCAACTATCAAGACTGGATATTTTACAATTAGTTATCCATCGGGATTTAACAGCGGTAATACGATACTATTTATTAGCCATATTTATGCTGGCGGGACTAATCCAGGGTATACTTTTGCCTATCAATTACAAGGTGGAAATATCGTTGTATACACCAGAAATTTCACCTTTGCCAACGGAATGCCGCCAGATAACACAGTATTATCGATTGGATTACTGTTTGTAAAAACCGCTTGATCATTCCGTAAGCTGGTTAACGACAATACACTCGTACAATTGCTGCATAACGAAGTAACAAGACCTGCACGAACCAACAGAAAGAGAGGGAAAAACAATGACTGAAAACAAATTTTTCCTGCACCAGATCAAACGGACGAACGGAACCTTCGACAAGGGCATCGTAGTGAAAGACAGCTACGAAGCTGCACTACAGAGCTACCACGCCTATCTGGGCGCTTACGCCTACGGGCAGAACCAGGATACGGACTTCGTATCCTGCATGATCACGGAGGCTCTGAGCGACCTGGTGCTGATGAGCGAGAAGTGGATCAAGCCGGAGGCTCCGGCGGCTGAGTAACGGGGTGATCCTCCATGATTAACCTCACCCGCCTGATCGCCTCATTCCGCGAGGCGCTGGGCTGGCCGTGTAAGGAGGGAAAAACAAGATGGAAAAATACTTCTTAATTCAGATCAAACGCACCAACGGCACGATTGAAAAAGGCGTTGTCGTGAAGGACACAGCGGATGCCGTATGGCAGGGCTATCATGCTTACCTCGGCGCATATGCCTATGGGAAGGATTCAAACACAGACTATGTATATGCGGCAGTAATCAACGTGGACGGCGTGGAGCTGGAGCATGTCTGCTGGAACCATACGCAGCCCGAACCGGAACCGACTGAGGAGGCTTAACATGGAAAGCGCATCTCTGAACGTTATCCTGCAATCCGGGAAGGAGCGTATCAGGCGCGCCTTTGCGGGCGAGCTGCTGAAAACCGTTGAGGATGGCCAGCCTGTCTACGAATCGGCCGATAAAAAAGCCTGCGAATCTTTCATTCTTTCGGTCTATGAGACAGCGGTATTTCAGGCGCTGACCGCTACTGCCTCACAGCGGGCTCTGCAACAGATCATCGGGCAGAAAGGCGGCATGACGCTGGACGAGTACACGCCCGTATTCGCCAGAGAAGTCAGCAGATTGCCGTATCAGTATGAGGAGCCGAAGGAACCGAAAGAAGAGCAGACCGACCAGAAACCGTAAAATTGCTGTTTAACTGGAGGGATGAGCATGGGCGTACCACAGTATACGACGCCAACATTCACGCTGACATTCAGCGACATCGAGATCGACTTCACCCAGATGCACAGCGTGTACGTCTCAATCCAGGCGAGGGGGGAGACGATGCACAAGACGGGCGAAGACCTCGATGTGGAGGAGCACAGCATCGGGGTGAGGCTCACCCAGGAGGAGACGGGAGCTCTCCCCGTGGGGCGGATTGCGGTGCAAGCAAACTGGACGGACGCGGAGGGCAACCGCGCCGCGAGTGAAATCGCGTATGTGGACATCTCCGGGAATCTGTTGAGGAGGGTGATTGAGTGAACAGGCAGACGCTTGAAATCCCGATGCGGGTGAACGTGAGCGAGGTGACGGTGCCCATGACGGTCACCGCCGAGATCGTGGTGGCGCCGATCCCGCCGGACTGGGGCCATATCACATGGGACGGACGGGTCATCACCGTCAGCTGACGAAACGGAGGAGAGTAAAATGGCTCAGAGAACGGTCATCATCAACGGCGTGCAGTACGCCAACTGCCCGGAGGTCAATATCCCGCTGGTGGGCGGCGGCACAGCCCGCTTCGTGGAAACCAGCGACGCGACGCTTGACAGCGGCGACAAGCTGCTGGAAGGCAGCTCCGCCTACGCGGACGGCACCCTCTACACCGGCTCCATGCCGAACAACGGCGGCACCGGCGGCACGATCAGCGCGAAGGGCGGGACGGTGACGATCCCCGCGGGGTTCACCACCGGCGGCAGCGTCGGTCTGGCCCCGGCGGCGGTGGCAGACTGCGTGGCCGGGAACATCCTGCAGGGGAAAAGCATCCTTGGCGTCCAGGGCGGACTCACCGTGCCCGCTGTGAGCCAGGACAGCACGACCAAAGTCCTCACGATCCAGTAAGGGAGGGAGAGCAATGGCGAAAAATGTAGCACTGATGGGCGCTGTGTTCCCGGACTGTCCGGCGATCAAACTGCCGACGCAGGAGGGCCCGCTGGCGCAGTTCGACGATACGACGGACGCGACCGCTGTGGCCGCTGACATCGCGCAGGGGAAAACGGCGTATGTCAACGGGCAGAAGGTGGTCGGCACGAACCAGGGCGGCGGAGGAGGGGGCGGGGGCGGCACGATCAAGCCCAACGCAAGGCTGGTGCTGATCGACTACGACGGCTCCATCGTGGACTCCTACACGCAGAGCGAGATCGACGCCCTCTCCGCGCTCCCCGACAACCCGGATCACAGCGGAGACGAGATCCCGCTGACGAGCCAAGGCTGGAACTGGACGCTGACGGAGATCAGGGAGCAACTGGCGGCGATGCCGGAGCAGACGGTGTATGTCGGGCAGATGTACGTGCCGACGGATGGGAAGACGCATATCAAGCTCTGTATACCGCCGGATACACCTGCGAGCAAGAGAAAGTTCTGTGTGCGATTCGGGCAAACTGTCGCTAAAGGCGTGACGGTCAACTGGGGAGACGGGAGCAACCCGGTAACGTACAGCGGGGTGACTTCAAACTCTGCTACAAACCGGGATCACACATATCAAGAGTGCGGCGAATATGATATAACCCTTGATGTCACAAGCGGCACAATGATCCTCGTCGGTTCCAACAATCACACATTATATGGGTCAACAACAGCAGGCAACGCCGGAAACAGATACATGGGCGGATGGATCAAGCACGTCAGGCTGGGCAACAATATCAATACGACCTACTCGGGCGGATATTATTTCTCATATTGCTGCGGTCTGATTGATGTGACACTTCCAAACTATTTGACAAGAATCGCGAGTTACATGTTCTACTATTGCTACGGGTTGAAGCATGTCACGCTCCCAAGCGGGGCAACAATGAGTGATGCATACGCCTTCAGCAATTGCGGTAGCATCAGGAGCATATCTATAGGCGGTGCGGCAAGCGGGATAATTGGTGCTTATTCGTTCCAGAGCTGCGACGGCCTGTCTGAGACAACCATGCCGAAAGGGATCACAAGACTTGGCGCGAACGCATTCAAAAACAATTATGCAAGAACAGCAATTTTCGTACCGCCAAGTGTGACCGAAATTGACGCGCATGTGTATGTATCGTGTTACTTCGTTGACGTAGTGTATCTCAAACCGACAACGCCGCCAACACTTGCAAACACAAACGCATTCAGCAGCCTACCTTCAGACAGCGTCTTCTACGTCCCCTACAGCGAAGACCACTCCATCCTCGCCGCCTATCAGGCCGCAACCAACTGGAGCAACTACGCCAGCAGGATGGTCGAGGAGGCTGAGTAAATGGGCCTGCTCAATCTGGAGAAGCTGATCGCATCCTTCCGCGAGGCGCTGGGCTGGCCGTATGTCTCCCCCGGAACCAACGACCGGAACGGGATCGACTGCTCCGGGATGTTCGTGCGGGCCTACAGGCTCCAGGGCGCGAGCATCTACCACGGTTCCAATGCCATCTGGCGGCGCTACCTGTCCGACCGCGGCGAGATTCACAGCGCCGACCAGCTCCGCCCCGGCATGGCGGTGTTCAAGCATCGCGCAGCGGACACGGCAAAGTACCCGGATGGCGAGGGAGACTTCTTCCACATCGGGCTGGTCGTTTCGGTGAATCCTCCGCACATCATCCACGCATCGACCAACGGGATGCGGGTGCGGGAAGACAGGTGGAGCAAGGCCTGGACGCATTGGGGGCGGCTGAAGGACGTGGACTACACGGAACAAAACACGGATGGAGGTGATCGCGTGGACGCATGGGTCAAAACGCCAAACAACGGAGTGCTGAATCTCCGGGCGAGTAAAAGCAAAGACAGCAATGTCAAAGCGCGGATTCCGAACGGGACAAAGCTGACCGTGCTGGAACGTTCGGATATTGTCTGGTATCGGGTCGAGTACGAGGGCGTGACCGGCTGGGTCATGGCGGAGTACCTCACCGAGACCGAGCCGGAGGTTCAGACCGGGGTTGAAACCGGGCAGAGCTACCAGCCCGCATCTCCCCCATCGGCGGTGACCTTCGCCATGTACCAAGCATTGGAAAAACGTGTTGCCAGCATCGAACGACTGCTGTATCAGGCCGGAATGGCCGCGACGAAAGGAGCTGATCCGTAATGGACATACGCGCAGGATTGAGGGGGTGGCTCCCGTGAGCGACGCGGTTCTGGTTGCCATGATCACGGGCGGCATCAGCATCGTTGGAACCATCATCACCGTGCTGGCGGCCAACAGACAGACACTCGCACAGATGGACAAAAAATCCGAACTGTCCGACATCCGGCTCGACGCGAAACTGGAAAAGCACCAGGCCGTGACCGATACGAAGCTGGAGGAGCTGACGCGAGAAGTCCGCAAACACAACGATTTCGCCAGCCGGGTGCCGGTGATGGAGGAACAGATCCGGGTGGCGAATCACCGGATCGATGACCTGGAAAGGATGGAGAAAAGAGCATGATTGACTGGAAGACGAAGCTCACGAGCCGGAAGTTCTGGGCGGCCATCGCTCAGTTTGTGACCATGCTGATCATCGCCTTCGGAGGCGAGCAGGAGACGGCCACAGAGGTGACCGCGCTGATCATGGCGGGGGCTGCCGTGGTGGCCTACATTATCGGCGAGGGCCTGATCGACGCGGCGAACGCCGGAAATGCGTTGGTGCTGGAGGAAGGGCAGGGGGAAGTCAAGCCGCCTGATGGGGCGGAAAACGAGGGTTAAAACCGGCTTTAATTGCCCGCATATTGCCCGCATTGGGTCTGGAAAGCGTTGTGAAATAACGATTTCCTGATGACTACGAATCAAAAGGTCGTGGGTTCGAATCCCGCCGGGCTCATCCTGAAAGAATCCCGGGAATCCTTGAAAAACAAGGGTTCCCGGGATTTCTGCATTTTTGGGGCTGTTATGAA
>Ga0326512_10001706_pt1 | contig 16605 bp, 19 predicted proteins | sample 1_2617_0518_D_FD_203652 | JGI IMG/M metagenome (GOLD analysis project Ga0326512, IMG submission 203652) | Bovine rumen microbial communities from UC Davis, California, United States - 1_2617_0518 | ecosystem: Host-associated > Mammals > Digestive system > Stomach > Rumen | place: USA... | reverse complement strand
ACGGGGTAATAAAAGAATAAATCATCAAAGTGTAGAGTATTATAGAAAATATTTTTTTCATTAGTTTTGCTCCTTAATATTTCTATATTCATCAAATAGCTTTTCATAAATTAAAGCTTGTTCTTCTGCTTTTTGTAATTCATTTATTATGATATCCGTATTTACTGATAAATATTTTTCTGTTAATTTTTCATTTTCTATAAAAGCTTCATCTAATAGCTCTATACATTTAAGCCCGGTTTTATTAGACTCATTAAGGGCACTAACACTATCTAAAATTGCTTTTTCATATGAGCTAACTGACTTTAGCGCTTCGCCACCAATATTTAAGTTTTTATTGAGCTCTTCTACTGTTTCTTGGCTTATAGTTATTCCATTGATAAGTTTCTGCGAATCTTCAGTTACACTAGAAAATCTTAAAAATCTTCCAAAGCAAAAACATCCAATACATAAAGCTAATACTACTATAATTTTAATAAAAAGAGTCTTATTAATTTCTACTGTCATTTTTATATTCCTACTAAAATTAGTGGGTAATAAAATATTTATCTTAAGAATTTTATTTTTGTTACTAATATCTTTATATGAGTAAGCTTTCGGAAATATTAGAGAATTGTAAAGAGAAAGAAAATAGTTGGGTGCTAGCTAATAATGCGGCGGATTATTCCATTTCTGTTGATAGGAATGGGAGCATGAGTGTAACAATACCAGAACATACAGTTGATATAACGGATTCTAGCATATATATGCAGAGTAATATAACTAATAGCTCTACTACTAGCCAAGTAACTACATCTAATACTACGGGACCACTAAGTTCAGGTTATTTAACAATAGACCCAAATAATATATATAATGGTACATTTACTACTACAACGCCATATATTACGCCATATACAACACAAGTTTCCTATGGCGGTTTTAAAATACCAACTTCGGTATACTCAGAAGAGAAAGTAACTAAAGAAGTATTAGATAGTTATGCAAATGATTCTTTCATATTTGATAAAGACTCAAAAATTATGATTTATAAAGATAAAAATGGCGATTATTTTATTCAAGAATCATTTAAGCATATTGAAGCTGAAGATATAGAAAAAGAACTAGTAGCTAAAAAAGACGCGTCAGTGTTGCAAAGTACTGTAGATGAATATTTTGGAAAATAATTTATAAAGGTAATATATGGATAGCCAAGTTAGACAAGGACAAACAATTTTAATGCCTAGAGGTAATATATCCGCTTTTATAGAGCGCTATAAACATTTAGAGCACGGTCAAATTTTTATTGATAGTCAGGACGATTGTATGTATATTGGAAGTCCATCACCTGAAATTACCTATAGAGTTCCAATGGAACGAATTTATACAACTACATTAGTTGATAGAAATGAAGATTATTTTAGTGAAGAATAAAAAATAAAGCCAGCTTTAAGCTGGCTATTTATTTAATAATTATTTTTAATTTTAGTCATTCCAGCCAGTATTGGCAACGTTTACATCTTTTAGGGGGTCGATGATACCGCCTTTAAGCATATCATCAAATGATAAACTTCCAACGCCATTATTCATACGTCTAGCACCACCAAACATACCATCGAAGCCGTTAAGTGATTCGTTCATATGAACTGACTGAGCAGCTTTTCTCCAATCTGCTACTGGAGCTTCAGCTTCGCCTTCATGAATCTTAGCAACAGATTCACGCATTTTAGCCATATTGCTCTTTAATGAAGTATCAAAAGCATTACTTATTTCTTGTACACCCTCACCAGCGCCTTCAAGAATCTTATTTAGATTATAATGTAAATCTGGACTCATCATTTCATTCATACTATTACCGTATGGAGAGTCTTCATGTGTTCCCTCAAGAACTTGTCCAAGGTTTATAGTATTTGCAATATATCTAGCTTGCATTTCTTTCTTTTTGCCTTCTTTTAGGTATTCAGAAAGCGCACTTCCTTTATGTGCTGTAGATTCTGCTACTGGAGCTGGTCCACCAGCTGCTTCTGCCGCAACGGCTGACTGAGCGCCGCCAGTTACATCTGGCGTTGTATCTACTACCGGAGCCGCATTTACATTTTGAGTTGCCGCTTGTGGGTCTAGGGTTGTTCTTACAGCCCTACGTGTTCTAACTTGTCCAACTGGAACATTTTCAATTAGAGAGATTAAGCTAGAAATTGAGTTTTGGCCCTGACCATCTGTAAGCTCTGTAATGATTTCAATATCTTTTTTAATTTGGAGCGGCACTGTTTCCGCAATAGTGCCATCAAAATCTTTTGCAAGATCTGATATTTTCTTGAATTTGTCTATCAAGTTTAGAGTGGCGTCGCGAGCGTCATCCATCTGATCAAGTAATCTGTTTATATCAAGACTCATGATTTATCTTCCTTATAATTAAATATATATACTTAATAAATAATTAGTGAATTTACCAAAAAATCTTCAGCTTATTCGGTAATAAAATGATGCTCTGCATATTGCATAAAATCATTTACTTTGTTATTTATAATACCATAGTCTTCTATATTAGAAGAAACAGTATCATCTAAATTAGTAAACATCAGTGTTAGTAAATATAAAAATGGAACAGAAAATGTTTTATCCCATTTACTTTTGCTAAAATACATAGAGTTAGAAACACCAGTATATCTTTGTGGCTTACCATCATCTCCATAGAACCATCCCCTAGGCTGTGCTACGCCGTTTTCGTCCTTTACAACATACGGCGCTAAAACATTTCGTAGAAGCTTCGTAGAAGTATATCTTATGGTTTTATTTTTAGAAAAAACAGTAATATCAAAGAATTTATTATCCCAGTTTATGGTAAATGCGTGCTCTTTAAACTCTGTAAAACTATTAAGTTTTTCTTTTATTTTATAATAATCTTCGCGTTGGTGAATAATAACTAATGTATCAAGATTATTATAGTTTTTATTTTTATCATAAAAATCTATAGCTATATTCATTTTAAGAAAGTTTCCTTATAAGATTCAAAATTAAATTTATTTTTCCAATCTAACGCCTTATTATACATTTCCGTATCAAGTTCACATCCAATGAAGTTTCTATTAGCTAATAGCGTAGATATACCACATGAGCCAGACCCCGCAAATGGGTCAAAAACGGTATCATTTTCTTTTGAAAAGTTAACTATTAGTGAGTAAAGCAAAAGGATACTTTTTTGGCATGAATGAAACATTTTTTCTGTAGTAGATAAATAATAAGGCATTTTGAAATAAAAAACTTTATCATTTATATTAAAAACTGGACGTACAACTTCGCCTTTTGTAATATCGAGCGTATTAGTTACCGTTTCATCGTACTTAAAGATATCTGATATATTATTAAATGTAAATTTATCAGATTTAGTAATAAGTAATATATCTTCTCTTTGAGATTTTGGCTTTTTCTTTGAGCCACGTCCTTTTTGTCTAGAAATAGACTTCCAGAAATTTAAGTTATTTATAAGTCCAGAATCTGAAATTGCTTTATTTATAGTATCCATCATGGTTGGTGCGCAGAAAAACCAAATTACGCCATTATCAGTAAGTATACGCTTAAATTCTGAGAATAGCTTCATAAGAAAGCTATAATAATCTGGTATATTATCCCAGTCCAAATTTTGGAATAAAATTCCATAAGGTGGGTCAGTTAATATAAGCGGTATTGTACCACTTTTTATTTTTTTCATTCTTTCAAAGCAGTCTTCATTATAAAATTGGTAATTCATACTTATTTAGTTTAAACTTTCTGATTTCAAATATAATAATATACATAATTAAAATATCCTACATATTTTATAAAAAGAATATTTTATAGGGGTAATCAATGAAACATTTTATTGTAATTGACATGCAGAATGACTTTGTAACAGGTACTTTGGCAAATGCGGCAGCAGCTGCAACAATTCCTTATATCAAGGAAAAGCTTATTGAAGCAAGAAAAAATGGTGATAATATCATCTTTACACGTGATACCCATGCTGAAAATTATATGGAAACTATGGAAGGAAAATATCTTCCTGTAAAGCATTGTGTAAAAGGGACAGAAGGCTGGGAAATTGTGCCAGAGCTTGCAGAGCTTATTGATGACGATACGCTTATCATTGATAAAGCAAATTTTGGATATACAGCTTGGGATGAGTATATTAAGTCAGGTGACGAAGTAACAATTTGTGGAACAGTTTCAGAAATTTGTGTTTGTTCAAATGCCTTGACTATTAAGGCAATTGGCGAAGTTGATGTAACAGTTCTTGAAAAAGGCTGTTCGGGACTTCCAGGTGAAGGTCATGCTGCGGCTATGAAAGTTATGGCTAGCTGTCAGTGTAAGATTGCTTAATTTAGTTAAAGTTTAATTTTAAGCTCATTATTTAATGGGCTATTTTTATTTATATGGAAAAGAAAGTAGACAATTATAAATCTAAAAAAGTTGAAATAAATGAAAAAATTTTTAGTACAGAAAAAAAGTCAATACCGGATATACTAAAAAATGTTATTAGTAATATTTCAACTAATAATGAAACATGGCTAGTAACATCTGACTTAAAAATTTTAGATATATTTTCACATTTTGGAACTCCAAATGAATCTAATCTATATAGTTCATTTGAGCTGTCGCTTTCATTTATTCTTAGTAATTGGTATTATTTTAGCTATAGTACATACTATCCTAAAGGTACTTTCATTTCTTGTCCATGTATGTATCAAACTTCTTTTTCAGAACGTAGACTCCACATTATACATATAATGTATAATATTTTCGATAAACTTGAAGGTAACTTTATAGATAGCATTAGTAATAATTTACTTTTTAATGAAATTAAGAATGATAGAGATAATAAGCGTATGGCTAGGCTAGTAAGAAATCGAATTCGGACAGAATGGGAAAATCATATTTTAGATAATTATTATAATGATTTTTAAAATTAAATGTCCTATATGGCTATACCATATAGGACATATATTTTAATGTTTTTTAACTATATACTTTACGCGCTTTATAGGTTTATTTTTACCAGCGAGCTTAAGTAACAGCTCAGTAGAAAGTCTGTCTTCTATAATACTATTTAACCGTGTAGAGTTAAGTACATAATCAATATCTGGAATATCTTGCATTGTAGCAACTTCATCTTTAATCTTTCTAGTGAGCTCTTTTCTGATATCTGATATACTCATATCAATGAAAACTTTATTTTCGAAGCAGTCCCTTATAAGATTTTGTAGTTTTACTTCTATAATATTCTTATTTCTACGTAACCAAGCTTCGGAGTTACTTTGGAGTAGGTCTTTTTCAGCTTTATTTTTTCTAAGTTTTTCGTTTTCCTCATCTCGTTGTTTTTGGGCCTTTTGATAGGCTAATTCAAATATATTAGAATTTTTAGTATAGCTGTCCTGCGGATCTAGTTTCTTTAATCTGTATTCAACATACTTAGCTGCCATATCGTAAAGAGAAAAACCATAAGCCTTCAAGATATAGTCATCATATTCATCTAACGTATTATCTTTAGCCCAATCCTTAAGTATATTAGTTTTATAACTACTTTTAAGGTATTCTAAGCTAGCATTATCAATAAATTCTCTTACACTATTTTCAATTTTATTACGATGCGCCTGAATTTCTGTATTAGCTGCAGCTATAGATGATTGGATATAGTTATTACACCAATCTTCAATATCACCATTTAATCTACCAAAATCTGAAATAGACCCTTTAATAATTGTAAAAATCTTATCATTAGTTGTATTAGCTTTTAATTTTAGAAAGTGCTCATCCATCCAATTATCTATATCATCTTTAATAGCTTTTTTAAGAATCATCTCAGAACGTTTGCTTCTATAGATATTGGCTCTAGGCTCTACATCATCTAATAGGTATTCATTTTTAGCTTTAATAAAACTATTATATGCGGCTTGTTCATCCCGTTCACTTGTACCATCTAAGTAGGCTAAACAATGACTATTTTTATCAATAGTATACCCATACTTAAATACTCTAGAATCAAGGCCAAATATAGTGCCGTTATATATGCATGTCATAGATTGAGGAATTCTTCCTAAATTTGGTCCATACGCATTTGGAACAACTGGTATAGTTGGCTCATTTTTTTCATTTTCTTCTATGTTATCGTCTAAGTATGATACATCCAGCTCTTTATCTTTAGATTTTGCTTTATTAGCTTCATGCGCTTTAAGAGCTTTATAATATACATCTTCTGGAATTTCAGTATCTATAAAGTATCTGGGCTTATTTTTATATTTTTTTATTATGTAGTTTTTAGGATTATCATCAGGCGGGTCTAGCCTATCTATTAAATAAGCATTTATATCCTTATCAAAATATATTTTAGTATAATTTGATAATGTATAGAGTAAAGGACAAATCTTATTTTTTATACCCTCATCTCTTAGGGTATACACAATAACATCATAGGTTTTACCCTTAGTAGCAACATTGTCAAATATCCAAATATTACTACCATTACTAATATTCCTTAAAAGAAGTTCTTTATTTACAATGATATCATCAATCTCTATACTTTTTTCATGCGCGCCCTCTTTTTTAGTGAGGTCTCTCTCAGATTCTCTAGCATTTTCTAGACTAAGACAGTCAACAACTTTACAGATAATACCAAGTTCTTTTAGCATTTCTACCAGTTTTTCTACTATTTGTAGAGTATATTCTGCATGACCAATGCTATTATATGCCGGAATTATAACATCACCAGTTTTTAATGGATATTCTCCAGTTTCTTCTTTTGTTTTAACTATATTGTTATATAAATCATTAACAAGTTTTTCACGATTAGTAGACCGGATATTATCTGGTATAGCCTTACCACTGGAATCCTTAGTTTTAACTCTGGCCGCAATAGTTGCTCTACCACCGTCAGATGATAATGGATAAACTCGCATACCCTCTACGGTATTAAAGCCTACATTATTAGTTTTAGTTCTAAATCCTAACCTATTATCTTCAAAAAATTGGTCTAATATGCTATACATTTATTTATTCCTTATATTTTAAGACACGCTCAACTTTTATATCATCATCGTCACAGAAAACAATATCTTGCCAATTTTGAGGCTCAATATCATCTTGAACTGGTAATGCATATACTTTAAGCTCTACAAATTGTTTTAATAATGAGCTAAGTGTTTTATAACATAATGATTCTGTAGTTGTATCAATACTACCATTTAGTCCTAAGTAACTTAATGGCAATATAAAATAGCCATTTGCATATAAAACTGATGATGAGTCATCATAGTTTTCATTATATACAATATCAACATAAGGTATCCAATCAGAGTTTTTCTTATAACAAACTCTTGATGTATCACCACCATCTGTTAGTGGACGCCTTAAGTCAGAAGCTACTTCAGAAGAATTATATCTTTTCTTCTCACCATTTTCATCAACTTCAAATGGTCTATTTTCAAATGGAACTGTAGTAAATGACTTAGCTTTACTCATGAATTCCTCATCTGTTATACTTGTTATATATGAGAATTGAGCTATTCTAACTTGTCTTTTATTAAAGTCATCTTTTGTTTCATCCGGGAACCAGAGTTCTGAAATACCTATTTTAGAGCCCATATTAGCTAATGAATATTTATGGCTAACAGAAATACCATCAATTGTTGTTGCCTTAGCTTCATCTAGTGTTGGATTATTTGAGTTATCAATTCTATTATCATATAGGAAGAATGTTCGAGAATTGGCCTCTTTAGAAGAATTATTAATAAAATGAAGGTCAACTTTTAGAAGATACCTACTATTTACTTTGTAATTTTTAAATCCTTGTTTATATTTATTAGAAGAGTATACTTTATCGAAATTAAATGGTATAGCAAGTAGAGTACCAATACTATCTGAGCTACTATTATTCCAAGATGTACTCTTTAATGTTATACCAGCGCTTTCAGTAGATGCGCCAGTATTTAAAAGTAATATCTTATCTTCATCAAATGAAACATTTGCTAATGCTTCAATGAACATATTTACAGAATCTGTATATTTAAATATAGATGCTAAATGGTTGATTTCTGACGCATATAGTGGAGTTTTAAAATCAGTATTAAAAATATTATACTTTGACTGAATTGCCACAGATACTTCATTTTTAATACTATCATCTGTAGTGTTTAGATCATACGTATTTATTTTTACAGATGGCGCAATTTTAATAAAGTTAGGCTCTATATAACTGATAGCGTCATTAGGACCCTTTATATCACCAATAGTTTTAATAATTGGCTTAATAAATTCTTCATTAACTGTAGAATTATCAAATTTTTTACCATTAGCTTTAATAGCTGTAACTTTTAGGGTATTATTAATAATAGATACTTCATTTACGAGTTCATCATAAACATTTTCATCAAATGTAGTATCTATTTGATTAGCATTAAAGTTTGTATCAGAGAAGCATTTTAGTTTTCCTAATAATACCGGACTTGCTTCTTTTATTTTCTTTTCATATGCCGCTTTTACAGCTGTTGTATAAGAACTTAAATAAGATGTTGGCGCATTTAGTCTATAGTCATCTTCATCTTCAATATTTCTTCCGCCAGAAATAGAAGTGATATTTGTACAAGATAAGAAAGTACTTATAGTATTTGTTCTAGGGTCAATCATTTTATAACCAGTAGGAAATGTCATATCTTGTATTTGACCAGTAGCTTCAATATTACCAGAAGCGCCTAATGTTTCTAGGTATTTGCATACTATTGTTGAGCCCTTTGGTGGCATATATCCAGAAATACCATCACCAAACTTTATTAGTACGAAAGAGCCATCTTCAGAAAGTTTTGTTTCATAAACTTTATCATAAGGGCCAGCAAGTCTTATATTTTGTATTTCAGCCCAAGTTTCAGTTTTAGCATTTGCTGTTGGAGCTGTTACTTCAATAGAAAAATAATTTTTTGAAATTGTATTTGATGCATCTTCTACATTTTCTGCATTTAGCGAGAATGACTCAAATCTAACGCCTCTTGTAGTGCCAAGAGTAGTTTCAACTTGAATACCTTGAATTACTGGTACTTTAACATATTTTATGCCGTCCCAGCCACCAGATGATATAAACTCTTCAAGTTTCGAATTAGATGCGGAAATATCTTTATATGCGCTAGTAAGAAGTCTAGTAGATACAGCTTGAGTAGAAATAAATTGTGTACCATTCGCAGCCTTAAAAATTGTGCCTTTTGGAATTGTATAAACATCAGAACAAGTCCATGGTACTAAAGCAGAACGTTCAATATAGTTAGCGGATTCATCTTGCGTAATATTATCATAGTCTGAAGACTGGTCTAAATCAAAGAAGTATTTGCCATAATTCGCAAGGCGATTATTGCCATTTGCATCTGTATGAGATACAATTACATAACCTATAGAAGATGTTGGTCTTTTGCGCTTTCTACCAATAAGTTTTCCCATATGCGTAAGAGAGGACATATTTTGTGCATTTGTCCATTTCTTTTCCATGGTATTATATTCAAGGTATCTTGCAGCTTCAGCGATACCCTCTGAGAAAACATCTAATACATTATTGAAAGCTGAATCATCTAGAATTGTTGCAGAGTCAGCATTTATTTTTGCTCTTGCTATAAGTCTGCTTTTAATAGCATCATATGAAAATCTTTTCAAGGTAAATATACTCCAATAGTATGTTAAATACTTCTAAACTTCTTTTTAATTAGTGAGTGTAATTTACCAATAAAAAAGTCAGCTTAGTAGCTGACTTTCATTACTTAAATTATAACTTGTATTCTTACTAAGCCAGTAGATGTATCTATTTTTACATCTCTTACTTTTATCTCTGGAACTACCGATATAGTTTCAATAATATAATTTTGGTCATGCTCAACTGCTGACTTTTCAATATCGGTGCCTATAAATAAGTCTACGCTATAAATACACGTAATAATATATTTAATTTGACCATTAACTAGAGATATATTAAATTCGAAATTTGAACGTTTATATGAAGAAGATGTACCTAAAAGCTCTATAAGCGCTTTTTCTACTAATGGAAGAAAAGTTCTAGAAATTATACCAGGTTTTTTAACTAGAGCTCTAACAGAATCTTGTAGCTGATTATAATTGCCTTGTTCAAACTTTATAGAAGCTGAGCCCTCAGCTTTAAGTGGCTCATCTTGTAAACTAGTATCTTCAGCAACACCTTGTGCAATATCAGCTGGGGCTGGAATAACAGGCGTAGGCTCATCTGTTACAGTAATTACTTTCGGCTCTGATTCTGGCTGTGCTTCTTGACTACCATCTTCTTGTGGCTGTTCATCGCCTTCTGTTAGCTTATTAAGTTTTATATTGTATTCTTTTGCGAAATCTTCAAAAAATCTTTTTTTGAGCTCATCATATTCTTTAATATCTACAGTCATAATATAATTAGCGCTTTTTAAGCAAAAGTTCTATTCAAAATAATTATCAATTTCAGCTAACGTAAGTTCTTTATATTCGCTAGGTACAGTAATATAAATATCTGAACCAAATGAGTCTATAATACTTTTTAAGTATTTATATTTGTTTAAGTCGCTAGCTGGTATTTCTAGTAAAGCAAATTTATATTCAGACCGATATATTCTGGCATTTACTCGGTTAAGCGCCATTAGCACTAAGCGAGCTTTTTCTGGAGACCAGTTAATATTAGAACTCATAATTCCAATATAGGTATCTCCTATTAGGTCACTTTCTTTGGTAATTGGCTTAATATTAATTACATTATCATTAAAAGTTAATGTAATATTAGTATTTGTTGTTTTATCAATACGAAAATATCCTAAAGCACTGCTTAAGTCAATAATATAATTTACTATATTACTAAAGTAATCTTTTCTATCAGCAATTATACCAACAGATAAATGTGCGCTATCTGAAAAATTAAGAACCTTATGTATATTACCAATGCAGCATAATTTATAAATCTTATATAACATTTCTATAATTTGTAATGAAGATTTACCATAAAATGTTTCAGATTTTATAATATGACCATAATAAGACTGACGGTCTTTTGGACATAAATAATGTTTAAGCTCACGTGAAACACGCATATTTAATGATAATGAATTTGTAAATAACTTAATATCATGTGGGACTAAAGATGACATAAATTTCTATCCTTTTAAAAAATAGTAGCAAGATTGTTAATTTTTAAATAAGTATCTTTAGTTATTGAGGTTTATTTTGAAAGAAAAGGTATTTACTATAGTATCAGATAAAGATATTAAAAAGGCAAATAAATTTAATTATAATTTTATAGCGGACTTTACAAAAAGCAAAAGAACAGCTATACTTCCAAATGAGTTTGAAGGCAGTAAAGTACATATATTTCTTTGTAGGCCAACTGTAAATACAATAGGCGAAAAAGCCTTTTCAAGTTGTACGTCTCTAACAAATTTTGGTGGACTTCCACAAATTATTGGTGATAAAGCCTTTTATTTTTGTTCGTCATTAGAAACATTTGAATTTGAAAATGTAAGGTCAATAGGCTCTAGCGCATTTGAATTTACAAATCTTAAAGAGTTTAATGCTGGAAAAGACCTTAAATTGTTAAAAGATAATACTTTTAATGGATGTTTTCATTTAACAAATGTAAATTTGGGAAATATAGAAGGAATTGGCCATCATTGTTTTGCATCTACAGGTATTACTAGTATAACACTTAATAAGGAATTAAGGAAAATAGGCAATCAGGCATTTGAAGCATGTATTTATTTAAAGAATATTATATGCTTATGCCATGAACCACCAAGATTATGTGAATCGTCACTAATAGGCACTAATGTTGAAAAAATTTGGATTCCCAATAAAGAGTCGCTAGAAAAATACAAAGCTGCAAAATACTGGTCAGAATACGCTGATATAATGCAGCTTATAGATTGGAATGCTATTAAAGCGTATCTTGACCATTTGAAGAAAAATATTATAAAAACAAATTACTGAGTAATAACTTCAACAGAAGATACTAAAAGTTCTTTATCTGAATATTTACCATGTTCATCATATTCTCGAACATTTATAAACTCTTTAGCGTGAACATTGGTATATTTATCCACATAAACTTCAGCGTTTTCATCAACTGTGTTAAGCCACTTTTTAAGGTCTTTAACTGTAATTCTAAAAGGTTTTTCCATAATTATACCCTCACTCGATTCTATATTAGAATCCTTTTATAATATGTGGAAAAATCTAAATATATGTATATAGCTATTGTCTATTCCAGCTATTAACAAGATCTACTTTTGAAAGTAGCCTACTCTCATCAATTTCTATGCCATCATTCCAGCATATTTGCTTAATAAACTCATCAGCATCTATACTTTCATATTTTAATAGCTCAGCTTGGTATTTCCAAATTGCAAAGTCTATTTTATCATCATATTGACCAATAACTTTTTTGCTCCAAATATTAAATACAAAGCTAATAAGGTCTGTCCTAGTATTGAATTCATACAACCCTTTATATTTTTGCCAAGCGCTCTCAGCCCAGAAGTTTTGGTCATCTATTTTTATTACTGGAAATGTATGTGTTTCTATAAGGTTGCCTTTTTCGCTAAAAGCTGCCATAAAAATACCATAATGTCGCATATTATGTTCATCAGCCCACTTACAATAGTAATGCGTAAAGTCCCAACAATTGCCCATCTGAAACTTATCTAATTCTTCCATAGTTAAAGACGTATAGTAGTTTGCTTCTTCGTCTATAGATATTAAATCTGGCTTATATGGATATCCATATTTATATGTATTTAATTTTTTATTTTCGGCTACTAGTAAATGAAGCCGTTTTAAGCTTTTTGCATTATTATATATAGTTTCAAATAATTTTTCTTGGAACATATTAAAATTAGTAAAAAAAGATTCTTTTTTATAAAATCTTATATTTTTTGTTAATCTTTTACATAATTTAAATATAAGCGGAGGATACTATGAAAAGATACGAAGTTCGGAAAGATACGGTTGATATGTTTTTGAAGGCTTATTATACTTGGCGTAATGAACCAGGAGATGATGAACTTGGCGAGCCTTTTGAGAATAAAGAACTTTTTGATAAACTTAGCAAAATATTCTCTGTAAAAGTAAAATATATTAAAGGCGGCGCTTTTATAGAATATCCGAACGCTTATGTTAAGTTTCTTAAAATGGACTATTATGATAGAAAAACTTCTTTCAAATATAAGTTTCGCCAGTGGGTATATGATAAAGGTATTTTTAAGAGTGGACAGTATCTTTTCAAGATTCTTGATTTTACAAATTACCCAAAGATGTACCAGAAAATGTGCGCTAAGTTTCAGCAAATTGGTCTTCTTGAAGAAGATTACAATTTTATATTTAATAAAGCTAAAGAGAAAAATAATTGGGTTTCAAATTATCAATATGACCTTGAAACCCTTTATAGAACCATTCTTGGTAAAAATGATATTTTTACTGAAAATACAACAATATGGTTTTACATTAAAAATATCATAAAATATATTTTTATCGCTTAATTCTATTTATACTTTGCTGGATTGCTGGTGCATTAGCTGCTAGCGCTCCCGCATTTCTAGTTGCCCTATCAATAGCAATTTGATGTGTAAGCTGTTGATTATTTGTTAGCTCATTTTTTAATCTAAGAAGTGGACCACGAGCGCAATTTACTAAGCTAGCAATAGTATTATTATCAGTAGCTCTTCTTAAATCGCCTACTTTCCAAATATTCCTTGGGTCTTTTTTAGCAAAAAATCCTTTTTTATTAGAATCAAAGCCATTAGGGTATTTTCTTCTTAAAACTTCAAATGCTCTATTTATAACATTATTAGTAAAATCATCATTTATACTATCTTCAGGTTCGCCATTTAAGCCGTTATCTATGCCAGTGCTAAGCGCATTAAAATTTGGTCTACCCTCTGTATTAGATATCGGCGTATTATTCTTCATAAATTCTTCAGTATTATCAACAATACTCTTTACTACGTCGTTAATTTTCCATTCAAATAGTCTTTCACAATGCTCTACAAGTTTACTAATACTTTTTTCTTGGGCATTTATACAAAATACATTATAAGCTGCTTCCAAAAAAGCATCTTCTCTAAAATCCTTTTCAGGAATTGAGTCTATCATTTTGTCAAGGCACTCTAATACTATATCCATAATTATAATTAGTATTTTATAAATTATTAGATTATTGAGCTAATTAAATTATGTCGAATAATAATAGTATTATTTATGATTTTGATTCAGAACTAGATGATAGCCTAAAATTGGATTTAGCGAAGGTTGATGATTATATAATTGAAATACATTGTGTTGGATATATTGATACTTATAATTCCAACTTTTTTCTTAAAAAGTTAACTTTAGTTACAGATAAATATAGTAATATCATTCTTAATTTTTCTGGAATAAATTATATTTCCTCTACGGGTATAGGTGCTATTACCGCTATCTTGAAAACTTGTAGGGATAAAAATGGCGATTTAATCCTTATAAATGTATGCTCTAAAATTTATGAAGTTTTTCAACTTCTAGGATTTGTACAATTTTTTATTATTAAGAGTTCATTAGAAGATGCAAAAAATTATTTTAAGAAAGGCGTTTTAGAATATAAATTTCAGCCAACAGTAAAAAAATGCCCTATTTGTAATGCTAACTTAAAAGTTACTAATCCAGGTAAATTTAGATGCGCAAATTGTAAATCTATTATAAAAGTATCACAATCTGGTGAAATAACACTACTCTAGATGTTTTCCAACTTTCTGTAGTAATGCTAATATATTCTATATAAATTAGAATAACTATAGAAATAGGAGACCATTTTAGATGGCATTAAAAGATTTTAAAAAAGCTTTAGAGAAAGTAACAAAAGACCATTCAAAAGCTATTGTAGCAGCAAATGCTAATACATTAATTCATAAAATTACATTTGATTCACCACAGCTTACATATATGTTCGGCGGATTTAGTTATGACCGTATTCATAACCTTTTTGGGCCAGAATCATCAGGTAAGTCTTCAACATTTTCATATATTGCTGGGCAGCTACAGAAAAAGATACCTCAGGTATGTGATGAATATAAAGAAAAACAAGTAGTTGTTTATATGGACTTTGAGAGAACTTTTGACCCAACTTATGCTAATAAACTCGGCCTTAATACAGATGAGGACCATTTCGTTCTTTTACAGTCCGATACATTGGAAGAAGCTTGTGCGATTACAGAAGAATTGGTAAAGACAAACTCTGTATGTTGCGTAATTCTTGACTCTGATGCAGCAGCTCCAACTAATTTGGACGCAGAATCAGAAATTGGTGCTACTGGTTTTAATGGCGCAAAAGCAGCTAATACATTAAAGGAAGTTTATAAGCGCTTTAATGTACTTTGCTCAAATTACAAATTCCCTCTTCTCGTTGTTTCACAAGAGCGCGCCAATATGCAGATTGGAGCTTTCTTACCATCTGTTACTGGTGGTACAGCTCTTAAGTTCTTCTCATCTACAAGATGTCGTGTTCAGAAAATGGAACAGATTAAGAATGGCGATGAAGTAATCGGTATTCAGATTCGTGTTCGTAATTACAAAAATAAAACATCTGTGCCTAATAGAGACGCTATTATGAATCTCTATTTTGATGGTGGATTTAAGTCTGATGATGAGTATTTTGAGTTTCTAACAAAACTTAATATTATCGAAAAATGTCCAGGTGGCGTTTATAAAGCTGACTTCTTACCAGATGGCAAAATTCGTGGTGCAGCAAATCTTCTTGAGTGGATTACACGACCAGAACAGAAAGAGCTTTATGATAAATTAAAGGAGCAAGTAACAGCAAAATTACTTGTTTCTAGCGAACTTGATGCCGATAATGTTGATCCAGAAAAAGAGGATGCAGCAGCAGCTGGTGTTAGGCTAACCGCGCCGTCGCAGGCTGAAAAAGATGAAGTAGCAGAATTAGCTAAAGAAGCATTAGAAGCTGGCGCAACAGAAGAGGCTAACTAATAGAGCCACTTTGTAAATATAAGCCCCTATTTCAGGGGCTTTAATTATTTATAGGATGCAATACTAATTTATTAAGTTTTAATTACTAAAAATATTAGGAGACTATAATATATGGACTTTGAAGAAATTTTGGATAAACCAGAAACTTCTGAAGAAAGAGACTATGTAGCAGAGTTCTTTGATTCAAATCCAGCTGCAGAAGCAGCAGCTAACGCAGTAGGCGTAACTGATAATATGCTAGAAGCTGATTTTAATAACGCAGAGCCAAAAGTAAGAGATATCTTAATAAAGAATGGTATTGAAGAAAATATTGATTTTGTTATTGATTCTATTAAGAAAACATACATCTCTACTTATGAAGACAGCTTAAACTCAGCAGATGACTATTCAGAGTTAGATAATATGTTAACATCAGAACTATCCGATTCATTCGTATTCTTTTTCCCTGGAAAAACTGAGGATGAAGTAGCTAACATAGTTTACGAGATTAAAGACGCACTTGTTAATAATGACTATGTAGACTTATCTAATTTAACAGATGAAGATGATGACTTAGTTGCTAAAGCGTCTGAGAATGCACAGGATATTTTATCTGGTAAAGCAGATACAGCTGATGTT
>Ga0326512_10001703_pt1 | contig 16621 bp, 12 predicted proteins | sample 1_2617_0518_D_FD_203652 | JGI IMG/M metagenome (GOLD analysis project Ga0326512, IMG submission 203652) | Bovine rumen microbial communities from UC Davis, California, United States - 1_2617_0518 | ecosystem: Host-associated > Mammals > Digestive system > Stomach > Rumen | place: USA... | reverse complement strand
CAGCAACCAAGGCGCCGCCCTCACCGTCGAAAACGCGGCATCCTACATCGATTTGGACAAGAGCGACAAAGAGCTTAACGCCAGCTTCAAGGGGACGCTCGTCACCTTCAGCCTCTCCCCCAACCCCGCCAAAGGAAAACTCTTCTCCTCCGACATCAAGGGCAAATGCAAGGTCAGCGTCAAAAACTGCAAAGGGATCAATGCCAATTTCACCTTTGACTTCGATGATCCGTTTGAAGTCAGCGACGTCGAATTCCACTTCGTCGAGGGCAAAGTAGAAAATGGCAATAAGATGATGGATTCCCTGCAAGGAAGCTTCACCAACACGGCGAGCTACGAGCCCAATGGCGTCTGCGTCTATAACGTCCGCATCACCGAGATCTCGGGCCACATGCTTCCGTAAACAAGCGACCTAGAATCAAAAAAGCTCTGATTTGACGTCAGAGCTTCTTTTTTGTTCTTGGCCTTAGTTCGTGATCTCGTTATTGGCCTCGGCTTGTTTTTCCTCGACCTTTTCGGGTTCGGCTTTGACCTCGTTCTTCACTTCCTCGACCTTGGGTTCTTCGATGTTGGCGGCAATCTCGTTTTGGAACTCCTGCTGCTTCACCGGATCCACCGGAGCGGGGGCTTTTTCGATCTCTTTGATCGGGCGGCCGTTGACCGCGTTCTCGACGTTATCGACGTAAGGCTTCGCTTCTTTGTTCTCGTGGATCGAATCGAGGACGTTCATCGCGAAAGAGGCGCGGGCCCTTTGCCCTTTGGGGAGGGCGGCCAGCATCTCCTCTTTGTTCATGTCTTTCGCGTATTTGAAGTTCGGTATCACGTGCTTGAGGTAGGCCGTCGTCTTCTTCTCCAAGTCTTCGACGTTGCCGCTTAAGACGCTTTCGGTCTTCCCGAATTGCTTGAAGGATTGTTCAAAGGCTTTGTATTCCTGGGAGGGGCGGCGGAAGAGCCTGGTGAAGAAATTGCCATTGGCTTTCTTCAGCGAGTCGAGCGCGTTTTCATCCTCCTCGGGGCATTTCTTCTCGATGCGGGTCAAGATGTCGGTGCGTGCTTCGCTTCCTTTGAAGTGGGTGTTCTGGCTGTCGGCGATGACCTCCACTTGCTTCGAAAGCATCTGGGCGTTGACTTGGAGGCGTCTTAGGTATTCCTTCTCGTCTTCGCCTTCGCCATTGGCTGCAAGGTTAATGTTTCCGAGCGCGGCGAATTCGTTCATGGCCGCGGTCGAAGGATCGCGGAGGAAGTTCTTGATGCGCTGGGCGTCCCTGGGGCTGACGTTGCCGAAATTGTCATAGGCGAAGGGCTCTTTGCTGTCTTTGTGCTTCTCGCCATATTGGGCGAGGAGCTCGTTTCGCGCGACGTGGATCATCTCAAAGAGCTCGCCTTTGGTGTTGCCGCCATACATCTCGTGGCGGGCGATGTAATTGATCATGTCCTGATATTGGCGCGCTTTGTTGTTCGCGTATTTCGGGTCATTGAGCAACTGAATCAATCCTTTGGTGCTGCATTTGTAGAGGGCATTTTTCACAGAGCGGTCCATCGTTCTTTCCTCCTGGATACCCATATGATAGCGGCCGCTCGTCACAAACATGCCACAAGAGGGCAAAGAAAAAGCCCCTTCCTTCCGTTATCTGGAATTCGGGGCGTCCTTGCTTCGTTAGGCGATGTGTTCTCGGTGCTTTGCCTTAATGAGTTCGTAGGTCTTTTTGAGCTCGGCAAACTCAGCGTCGAGGTTCGCTCCATCGTCATTGCGGGTTGCCTCAGTGATTTTCGAAGCAAGCTGGAAGACGGGGCTTAAGGCAAGGTTGCCGGCGACGCCTTTTAGGGCGTGGCTGGCGGCGAAGACGGCGCGGTAATCCTTCGCCTCGTAAGCGGCGAAAAGTTTGTCCACGGAATCCCCACCGATGAACTTAGTGAGCATCCGCGCGATGAGGGCGTCGTTCATCATAATGTTCAAGGCGTCTTGGTAGCTCCCGCCAATCTCTTCGTAAAACTTCTTAACGTCCATGGGTCACAAACTCCTTTTGGATGAGTTCCTCAAATTCCTTTAAGGGCAAGGGCTTCGAGAGGTAGTAGCCCTGGATGATGTCGCAGCCGTTCTCTTGGAGGAAATCATATTGCTCTTTCGTCTCTACGCCTTCGGAGACCACGGTCGCGTTGAGGGTCTTCGCGAGGTTGATGATCATCTTGACGATGTCTTTGACTTTGGGGTTTTTCTCCATCGCGCGGATGAACTGCATGTCGATCTTCAATATGTCGAAGGGGAGGTCGGCCAGCGCGCCGAAAGAGGAATACCCGGAGCCGAAGTCATCGATCTCGATCTTGAAGCCGCTTTCGCGGATATGGTTGATCACCGGGATGACCGCTTTGGCGTCTTCGACGAAGGCGGATTCGGTGATCTCGATGTAGCACTTCTCGCGCGGCACATCATTGGAGGAGATGTAGCCGATGATCTCTTCGACGAGGTTCGGGCGGTAAAGGTTCACACGAGACAAGTTGATGGATAAGGGGACGTATTCGCCATAATCCCTCTTCCACCGTTTCATGTGCTCCGCGGCCTTTTGGATGATATAGGCGTCCAACTGGCAGATTAAGCCATTTTCTTCGAACAGCGAGATGAATTCACCGGGGGAGACGAAGCCGAACTTCGGGCTGATCCAGCGGATCAAAACCTCCGCGCTGGTGAGGCGGGGCTTTGCGCCTTGGATTTCGTATTTGGGTTGGAAATAAAGCTGGAACTGCCCTTCCTTCAAGGCTTCGGGGAAGGCGGCGATCAGCTCTTCTTTGTGGAGGTTCGCCGTCTGGGCTTCCTGGCTATAGACGGCGACATTCTTGCCATAGTCGTTGGTCAAGGTGTCCGCGGTGTTGCTCAAGCGGTCGATGACGATTTCTTTTTCCAAGGAGGGGTCCACGAAGGGATAGACGGCGATTTTGAAGGACACATTGATGTCTTTTGCGTCTTTCTTCACCGCTTCTTCCAGTTTCTTTGGCAAGGCTTCGTAGTCTTCTTGGTGCTCGCAATAAAGGAGGAAGGTCCCGCCACTCTCTTTGCCGAGCAACCCTTTGCATTTGCTGACGAAGTCGGTGAGTTCCCCGGTGATCGAAAGGAGGATCTTGTCCGCGAATTCATGGCCATAAAGCTCATTGATCAGGCGGAAGCGGTTCACGGAGATGAGGACCATGTCCTTCTCTATGTCGGGGAAGTTGGCGTCGAATTGCTTGGCGTATTTCTTAAAGAAATCGATGTTATAAAGATTGGTGAGCTTTTCGCGCTCCACCTCTTTGAGGATCGAGCGGTCTTCGTAAAGCTCGATCATCCTCTTGACCCTCGCGACGATGATGTCGGGGTTCTCATAGGGTTTCTTGATGAAGTCATTGACCCCAAGATGGAAGCACTCTTCCTCGATATTTTTATCGCTGGTGCAAACGATGAAAGGGATGCGCTTGAGCTCGGGGTTTTCCTGACGGATCTTCAAGACCTCGCGGCCGTCGAATGGCATGAAGACGTCCAACAGGACCATGTCGATTTTCTGATCGCCTTTTTGGAGAAGCTCCAACGCTTCCTTGCCGTCATAGGCTTTGAGGACGTGGAAATCCTCCTCCAGGATGGTGGAAAGGATCTCGACGTTGATTTCTTCGTCGTCGACGATCAAAACGGTCCTCTTGATGAAGAAGTTGCCACGATTTGCGTTGCGGATCTTTCTTTCTTCGGTCATATGGTTGTTCTTCATTATAAAGTCTCGGGGACGCTCTCGCGAAATAAGTTGACGGGAACCTCAAAATAATCCGCGATGGCCATAATCATTTGAAACGAGGCCCGATACAAGGCCTTATCGCTGACTTTGTATTTGGAAAGGGTCGGCACAGCAATGCCCGTCACCTCGCTTAAACGAGGGAGCGTCGTCTTCTTTTGCTCGCAAAGCAAACGCAGGATGGTCTTCTCTTTCTCCCTCTTTTCAAAGAATTCCAGAAGCGAGGAAAAATCCATCTCGTGATAAATGGGATAAAGGTCCATGAGCTTCTCCAAAGGAAGCTTCAGGAAGAGGTAAGCAAAAGGCTTTCTCGTCCGCAGAAACAATTCGAAATAACAATGACCGCACCAATAAGCGTCGTTATAGACTCCATAGCTTTTATCCTCGTGGATCCGATTGCCCGTGACATCGTAGAAAAGATCGGTGAGCGGCCTATTGAAATAATCGTCATAGCGTCCTTTTTCGATCTTCTCGAGGAACGCGCTCGCGGCCAAAGAATTCGTAAAGGAAAAAAAGTTGGCCTTGTTTTGGATGGCGAGGACGAAAAGCCTCGCGAACGTTTCTTTGAAAAACCTTGTTTCAGTCATGATCCGCAACCAAATCCCTTAAACGAACTCCTTTTGCGTAGCGATCCTCGTTCAATAGATCAGCAAAGACCTTATCCGCGCCGGACTTGCGAGAATAGTAATCCGTTCGGCTCTCTTCAAATGCCTCTTCGTAACCCAGAAAATGGATCAAGCGAAAAGCCCGTTCCGACACGATGACGTATTGCTTTCCGAGGTCACCGGCTTGAAACACCTTATTCAGCGATTCCAACGTGATTTCGCTTCGCACAAAAGCTTCCGGAAAGCGGAAATAGCTGTCGTCTGCCCGATAGCCGATCACAATGTCATAGTCCGCAACGTTGATGAGGTAGTTTTCTTCGAGGTATCGGAGTTCCCTGGGGTAATTGTTCCGGAGGTCGCTGGAGAGCTCGCGGTTGTGCATCAAAAGGGCCACCCAATGCAGCACATCGTCAAAGGGAGGTTTCGTCAGATCCAATATCCTCAGGCGATCATCGCGAATTCGATAAGCGTTGATGTAACCATGGCCATTTCGCTTCGCGGCCCATTCCTTGGCGAGGCCTTTGTTGCCGCAGCAATAAAAGCCAAGGCCATAGTCATTATGGGCATTGCCCTTTAGATATTCGGGCGTTTCGATGATGAATTCGCTTCCGTGGTAAATAATTCTTTCCATGCACCTATACTCTATTTTGTGTTGGTGTTTTTGTCAAATTCATATACTGTAATATATGTTTTTAGTCATTTTACCTACACAGATAGCCAAGGACGAAACAAAAAGAAAGCCGCCCCGAAGGACGGCTCCAAAAGACTTAGTTCATCAAAGCTTTCCGTATTGGGCAATCGCCTCTTCGATGGTGATCTGGCCTTTGCCAACCTTGAAGGAAGCGTTGCGGATCTGGTTGCTCAGCGCGTCTTTGACGCCCAAGACCTCCGGCGAGAAGGTGCGTTCCGCGGCGACTTTGCCAAAGGGGGCGTAGACCGGGTCGAAGGACATCGCCTTCGTCGGGGTGACCAGACGCTTGGCGGTCGCCATTTCGTTGAGCTCGGTGTTGCGGATCAAGAAACGCATGAACTCATTGGTCATGTCGAGGTTCTCGCAGTCTTTGTTGACCGAGAATTCGACGGAGGGCGAATCGATGAAGTAACCGCCCTGCGCGGTCACGGGGATCGGATGGAAGGAGTATTCGAAGGGGGATTCCTTGAAGGCCGCGGATTGGGATTCGCGCTTCTTAGTGCCCGAAACGGTGTCGCCCTGGGCGATCATCATCGGGACGTCGCCTTCGAAGAAACGCAGGATGACCTGGTTATAGTTGTCGGAGATCTTGTCGCACTCGGTTAAGTCGACGACCTTCTTTTTGACGAGCTGGTCCACCGCTTCCAAGGCGCCGCGCATGTATTTGCCCGCCGCGGGATCCAAATCGTTGGCAAGTTTCAACGCCGCGGGGTCTTTGGCGAGCTCGGCGACGAACATCGGATAGGCGACCGTGTTCATCAAGCAGGAGGACGAGGATTTGCTAAAGCCCATCATCGGGTTCTTGTAGCCGCGCTCCGCAAAGGTTTTGGAGACATTCAAAAGCTCATCCCAAGTGGTCGGGATGGCGAGGCCTTCTTTCTTGAAAAGGTCGTTGTTCACCATCATGCCATAGGTTCTCGAGAAGACCGGGACCATATAGACTTTGCCCGAAGCATCGCGGTTGATGAGGCCCGGGCGTATGCAGTCGAGCTTTAATTTCAAGGAGGCGTCGGAAAGCTCCTCCATGTGTGAGAGTACCGGCGCGTATTTGGCGTCCCCGTTCATCCACGTATACGAGAAGAAGATGTTCGGCTTGCTATTGCCGCTTAAGACGGTGCCAAGGGTGTTTTTGTAGTCGTCGAGCTTCTCATAGGTCAAGCTGACGTTTGGATAGTACTCGTTGAAGCGGTCGAACTCGGTTTCGAGGGCTTCGAAGTTGCTGTAGTCCCCGACGACTTTGATGCTGCATCTGGTGTCTTTGTCGAGGGAAGGGGCAAAGACGTCAGAGGATTGTTGCTCCCCGCACGAGGCCAAGACGGCCGCGCCGAGCAGGGCTAAGGCGGTGGGTAGTAGCTTTCTCATCGTTTGGATTCCTCCTTTATTCTTCTAATCTCCTTGATGACGAGCTTAATATCAATCGGTTTTGCGATGTGGCCGTTCATGCCGGCTTCCAAACATTCGGTGATGTTCTCCGAGAAGGCGTCCGCGGTCATGGCAATGATCGGGAGCTTCGACGCCCAAGGATCGTCCAAAGCACGGATGGCCCTGGTGGCGTCTAAGCCATTCATCTCCGGCATCTGAATGTCCATGAAGACGAGGAGATAATCGCCGGGGAAGGCGGCTTTCACCTTCTCGAGCGCGATCTTCCCGTTTTCGGCGCGCTCGGTCTGGATGCCATAAGAATCGAGCAGGGTCGAGATGATCTCCCAGTTGATGTCGTTGTCTTCGGCGATGAGGATGCGGAGCCCTTCGAGATCCGAAGTATCGTTTTCGGCTTCTGTGGATTGCACTTCATTGCCAAGGACTTCGTTGAGTTTCTCATAGAGGGTGGAGCGGAACAAAGGCTTGCTCAAGAAGCCATTGACCCCCGCTTCTTTTGCTTTCTGCTCGATGTCCGACCAATCGTAGGCGGAGATCAAGAGGACGGGGATCTTCTCGCTCACTTCCGCGTGGATGCGGCGGATGGTCTCAATGCCATCCAGATCCGGCATCTTCATGTCGACGATGACGATGCGGTAGTCGTTTCCTTCCTCGTGGCGGCGTTTGATCTTCTCCAAAGCGGAAGCGCCGCTTCTGGCTTCTTCGACATGGAGGCCAAGCGACTCCATCGTCCCTTTGGCGGTCTCCAGCAAGACTTCGTCGTCGTCCGCGATCAAAACGTCCGCGGCCTCTAACTTCATTTCGCGCGGTTCCATCTCGGCGATCGGAAGCTCCAAAGTGACGGTGAAGGTCGTGCCTTTGCCAAGCTCGCTTTCGCAATCGATGGTGCCGCCCATAAGGTCGACCATCTTCTTGGTGATCGTTAAGCCCAAGCCTGTGCCTTGGATGCTGTTGACGCGGCTATCGGTCTGGCGGGAGAAGGGCTGATACATGTTCTCCATGAATTCCTTCGACATGCCCATGCCCGTATCGGCGACGATGTAGGTGAGCTTGACGTAGCCTTCTTTCTCGCTTTTCTCTTCCTTCATGTCGACGCTCACGGAGCCGCCGGCTTCGGTGTATTTGATGGCGTTGGAAAGAAGGTTGATGTAGATCTGGTTCAAACGCAGCTGGTCGGCGTAAAGATGCTCGTGCTCCATCCCGCTGGTGTGGAAGCGGAAGTCGATGTTCTTCTCTTTGACCATCGGCTGGGAGAGGTTCATGAGGTTGTCGACCGTCTCCACGATCGAGAAGGTCTGGGGCGAGAGATTCAATTTGCCGCTTTCGACCTTGGAGATGTCCAAGATGTCGTTGATGAGGGTCAAGAGGTGATTGCTTGCCAAAGAGACCTTACGGAGGCTTTCTTTGACCGATTTCTTGTCGTCGAGGTTCTTCTCGGCGATCGTCGTAAGGCCGATGATCGCGTTCATCGGGGTGCGGATGTCGTGGGACATCGTCGAGAGGAAGTCGGTCTTGGCTTTGTTGGCGGATTCGGCTTCTTTGGCCACTTCTCTCAATTTCTTGTTGAAGACCCACATGAAGGCGCCGTCGATGACCAATAGGAGCAATAAGCCCGCCGAAACCACGCCGATCAAAAGCCAGTTCTCGGTGCTCACGTTGAGGTGCTGGGTCGGCATCATGTTGAGAAGCGTCCAGCCACCGGCGGCATCGAAAGGCGTATAGACGACGATGCACTCCTCATGGTGGGAGTTCTGCATGAAGAAGGAGCCTGTGGTCGAGGTGATCTGCTGGAAGAATTCGTTCGCCTTGGTGGGATCGATCGTGTTGTAGGAGCGATAGAATTCGAAGAAGCTGGAGTTCTTGAAAGAGTGGCCTTTGATGATGTAGTCGCCATCCTCGTCGATGATCGAAAGCTCGGCAGCCTGGAATTCTTCCTGCGGGAAGGCCCAGGTCGCGGTGAGCTCCGCCACCGGAAGGATGCGGAGCAAGATCGCGTCTTTTTTCTGGGAAGTCGCCGCATCGAGAAGCTTGATGAAGTTGCAGAAGGCGATCGATTGCTCGCCATTGACGGGGTTGGTGTAGGCGCGGGAGATGTTGATCGAAGTGCCGATCGGCTCAATCCAGCTGAGGTCACTCAAAAGGCCAAGCCGCTCATAAGAGACGAAGTAATTGGTGGGGTCATCCAGTCTCGCCCTCGTGGATAGGCCGGTTAAGGTATCGGTGTAGACGATGTGGGCGGAGGCGTTAGGAAGGACGTGCGAGACGCGGACGAAATCGGTCGCCTGCTCGATGGTGAGATCATCGCTATTGATGTAATGGGCCCAGACGTCGCAGATGCGCTGCTCCCCTTCAAGGTAATTCTCGGTGACGTGCTCCATCGTGATCGTCGTGTTCTCGAAGTGCTCGATCTGGCGTCTGGTGACGTCTTGGCTCTCCAAGGCCGCGTAGACCACGACGAAAGAGAGCATCCCAAGCATGAGGAGGACGTTGACGAGGATCATCCAGAGCTTTTTCATAGTCTTTTTATATCATACCTAAAGGTTTGAGGAAAATTCATAACAAAAAGAGCGCACCCGTATGCGCCCTTTTGAAACCCTTAAAGCGTCGCGATGTGCTTGTTGAGGAAAAGCATCAGGGTGATTAAGCAAATCCCAGAAGCGGAGATCAGCAAGAGCCATTGGGAGCCAAGGCCGCTGATGACGATGCCCGCCAAGAAGGTCGAAAGGGGGATGAGGCCTTGGGAGCCGACGTCCATGACGCTGGAAACCTTGCCAAGCTTGTCTTGCTCGACCATCGTCATGAGCTTGGTGCTGGTCGGGATGTTGATGGAGGGAAGCAATAAGCCAATGCCTAAAGCCCCGAAGGTCAAAATCAAGATCATCGCGTTGAGGGGAATAAGTCCTTCGACGAAGATGAAATAGAAGACGGCAAGGCCCATGAACAAGGCATCGATGATCAAGAAGGAGACGCGAAGCCCCTTGATGATCGAAGGCTTTGCCTTTTTCGTCGACATAATGACCGCCATGACGATCATGCCTAGGGCCAAGGCGACCGACATGATCGAGTTCCACATCTCGGGCTCCATGAATTCCTTGAAGAGATAGTCGCCAGATGCGATGTCGGTGGCGATGAAATAGGGCACGAAATTGTTGAAGACGGGCGAGAAGAAGAAATTGACGAAGAGGATGGTGATGACGAGATATAAGATCGACTTGAAGCCAAAGAGATAACGGACGCCCACGCCGATGTCGGCAAAGACGACTTTGACGGTCAAGCGCTCCTCGCTCTTCTTATGGTCATAGGTAATGAACATCTCGGTGATGGCGCTCACGACATAACAGCCCCCGACGATCAAGAATAAGACATCGGTCGGGAGGAGACTATAGAGAATGCCGGCAAGGATGACGCCGACGATGCCATTGGCGCTTTGCATGACCGAATAATAAGACTGCCCCTGTTGCAAGAGCTCGCCCGGGATGATGCGGGGAAGAAGCGAAGCCGAGGCAGGCGAGAAGATGGCGCCGATCGCGTTGCCAAAGACCGTGATCACGAATAAGACGACGACTTTGGCGGCGTTCTCTTTGCAGAGGAACATCATCACGAGAGTCAAGCCAAGGATCAGGCCGCCTTTGAGGTAGTCGCAGATGAACATGATCCGCCCTTTGTGGAAGCGGTCGCTGATCACGCCGCCGAAGAGGGTCACCAAAACATAGACGATGCCGCCCGTAGCGAGATAAGCGCCTTGCAAGAAGGCGTTGTTGTTCGTGAGCTTTAAGATGTAGAAGCTGACGGCGAAGCTATAAAGGAGGCCGCCGAGATTGGAGACGAGAGCGCCAAAGAACGTCAAAGAATAGTTCTTGTACGCGAACACGTTCCTTTTGATTTCCTGCGGTTGGAGGTTCTCTTCTTCCATGGCGGTTCCTTTCGAAGTCTGGCCTAACTCTATAGGCGAGACGACGATCCATCAATACACTTTGCTTTGCATTGTGGTTTCCTTAAGAAAACGCCGGTTGCAAAAGGAAGCAACCAGCGGTTTCAAAGGCCAAAAATCTTTGATTTATTCCACCGTGACGCTTTTGGCGAGGTTCCTTGGCTTATCGACGTTGAGCCCTTTCTCCAAGGAGACGTAATAAGCCAGGTAGAAGGCGACGGAGGAGATTGCGACGCTGCTTAGGTAATAGGCGTAATCCTTCACAACGACCGCATCTTCGGGCGAAGAAAGCTCGGCGGTTGAGATGGTATAGACTTTGGCGCCTCTGCTTTTCACCTCTTCGATGTTGCTCCGCATGGAGGGAGCGGTCTCGGGATCGGTGATGAAAACGATGACGGGAAGGCCCGGCTCAATCAGCGCGATCGGCCCATGCTTGAGCTCGCCTCCTGGGACGGCTTCCGAATGGATGTAGCTGATTTCCTTGAGCTTCAAAGACGCCTCCAAGGAGAGGAAATAGTCATATCCCCTGCCAAGATAGAAGACGTTTTTGTGCGGGGCTAGCTCTTTCGCCACTTCTTGGATCGCGGGTTTGTAATGGTCTTGGATGTCGTTGACAACGTTGATGGCTTGGCGGAGGTCGGCGACGACGGCTTTATCGTCTTCCAAAGCCGCGGCGAGCATCGCCAATAACGTCGTTTGGGCGACATAGGCTTTGGTGGAAGCCACCGAGACTTCGACCCCGCTATGAAGAAGCAGGGAATAGGTGCAATTGCGGTCTAACGTCGAGCCGCCGGTGTTGGTGATGATGAGGTTCTTGAGGTTGTGCTCTTTGATGATCTTCAGACAATGGATCAAGTCGGCGGTCTCGCCCGATTGCGAGATCAATATGATGAAAGGCTTCTTGCCGGGATAGGTGGGATGGAACGCCCATTCGGAGGCAATGAAGCGGCTCGCGGACTTCTTGTATTTCTCGAAGTAACGGCCGCCGACCAAACCCGCGTGATAAGAGGTGCCGCAGCCGATAAAAAGGATGTGGTCCGATTCGCGGAGGTCCCTCAACAAATCCTTGTCGAAGCGGAATTCGCCATCCTGGAAATAGGCGTTGATCAAGCGGCTGATGGTCTGGGGGATCTCCTCGATCTCCTTGAGCATGTAATGGGGATAGCCCTTTAAGTCATGGGAGATGAGCTCGATGTCTTTGTGGATCGGGGTCTTTTCGACTTCGTTTCCCTTTTCGTCATAGATCACGACTTTGTCCTGACTCAAGAAACCGAATTCGCCATCTTCCAACTCCAAGAAGTCGTTGGTGTGGTCGATCATCGGCGAAGCGTCGGAGGCGACGAGGTTGAAACCCTTCCCTTTCCCGACGACGAGCGGGGACCCTTTTTTCATGACGTAAAGGGAATCCGGGGCGTCTCCCACGAAGAAAGCAATCGCGTAGCTCCCATGAAGGAGCGCCTTGGTCTTTTGGATGGCGAGAAGAACGTCTTTCTCCTCCAAATAGAACGACTCCAAAAGGTTCGCCACCACTTCCGAATCGGTTTCCCCGTAAAAGCGATAGCCTTGTTCGGTCAGCTTTGCTTTGAGCTCTTTGTAATTGTCGATGACGCCGTTATGGACCAAGCAGATCGTTTCGTGGAAGGAAAGATGCGGATGGGTGTTGCGCTTCGTCGGCGCGCCATGGGTGGCCCAACGGGTATGGCCGATCATGATGTTGCTTGCAATCGCTTCAGGGACGCTTTGCATCAGGTGCTCGACGCTGCCGACGTCTTTGTGGATTTTGATGCCATGATCAAAATAGGCGATGCCCGCGGAGTCATAGCCGCGGTAATCCAGCATCTTGAGCCCTTTGGCGACGTATTCTTTGGGGTTCGAAAAACCAATGGATCCAACAATTCCGCACATCTTATTTGCCCAAATATTTCTTTAATTCGAATTCGCTGACCGTGGTGTGGTATTCCTTCCACTCCTTCTCTTTGGCCTCGATGTATTTCGGGAAGAGGTGGTCGCCCAAAACGTCTTTGAGAATCGCGCTGCCTTTGAATTCCTCAATCGCTTCATGAAGCGTCTCCGGCAGGCAGATGATCTTCCTTGCCTTGATCTCTTCCTCGGGCAAGGCAAACAGATTGTCTTTCACCGAGGGGACGATGTCCTTCTCCTCCAGATTGTTGATTCCTTCTAAGCCACAAGCCAAGATCCCCGCCAAAGCGAGATAGGGGTTGGCGCAGGGGTCGACGTTGCGGAATTCGGTCCTCGTCGCGGCGCCTCTTGCGGCGGGGATGCGCACCAAAGAGCTCCGGTTGGCGTCGCTCCAGCACGCATAGATCGGGGCCTCGTAGCCGCTGACCAAACGCTTGTAGGAATTCACGATCGGGTTGGTGAGCAAAGAAAGCTCTCTCGCGTGGGTCAAAACGCCGCTGATCCACTTCTTGCACATCGTCGATAACTGCATCGGCGCGTTGGGATCGTAGAAGAGATCGCCCTTTTCTTTGGAAAACAAAGAGCAGTTGGTGTGCATGCCATTGCCCGCCTGTTTGTTGAGGGGCTTTGGCATGAAGCTCGCCAGATACCCATTCTTCCTCGCGACCATCTTCACGACTTGCTTAAAGGTCTGCACCCGGTCGCAAGCCGAGATGACGTCGGTGTATTTGAAGGTGATTTCGTTTTGGCCTGGGCCGACTTCGTGGTGGCTGGCTTGGACTTCAAAGCCCATCTCTTCGAGCATGAGGGCGATTTCTCTTCTGACGTCTTCCCCGCCGTCAAAAGGCGAAAGGTCGAAATAAGACGCCCGGTCGCTGCAATTGGTGGAAACGCTGCCGTCGGCGTTGAGCTTGAAGAGATAGAACTCCGGCTCAAAGCCGACGTAAAGATCATCGATTCCCATCGCGTTCATCTTCGCGACTTCCTTCTTCAAAATGAAGCGGGGGTCGCCCTGGAAAGGCGTGCCATCGGGCATATAGACGTCGCAGATGAAGCGGGCGACGCTCCCTCTTGCGGAATCCTCGAAAGGAAGAAGCAAGAAGGTGTCCCAATCGGGATGGAGGTACATATCCGCTTCCTTGATGCGGACAAAGCCTTCGATCGAGGAGCCGTCGAACATGATTTTGTTGTCGAGGGCATCGTCGATGCGGCTGGCGGGGATCTCGACCGCTTTGATGCTGCCGAGCATATCCGTGAATTGCATCCTTAAGTAAGAGACGTTGTTCTCTTTGATGATGGTTTTGATGTCTTCTCGTTTCATGACGCTACCTCGCAAAAAACACGCTAATAGGTCTACAACAAGGATGCGTCCTGTCAACAAAAAAATGATGTAAAGTATAGTTTACATCGAGGTTTTTCCGTTTTCTTAACTATGTTAAAACCTTGCCTTTTGCTCCGCTACCCTACTTTACAACCCTTAAAAATTTTCACTCTGCGGGCAATCAAAACATACATACCGCCGGTTGAGTTATGGGGAGAATAGCAAAATCAACCGTCGGTAGAGGGCAAAGAAAAGGCATTACGCCAAGAAGAACAACGAGAAGGCAATCAGGAATTGGGCGATGTAATAGAAGACGGAATAAATCGCCATATAAGGCTTGGAACGTTTGCCCGCCTTAAAGTAGGCGCCCGTAAGCATCGAGTCGCTCGCGGCGAAGAAGACCGCGCCAATGAAGAAGAGAACCAAATTGAGATGGGAGAAGCCGCTTAAGACGTTCATGTAAAGCGACGTCGAGACCATCGAAGTCAGGCAGAAGAGATAGAAGAGGCCAAAGGGCAAGAGCTTGCCAAAGGTGATCCCGACCCTGCGGGAGATGACCATATAGATCGAAGAAAGGGCAATCGCGGTGATAAAGGGCAACGCGATGAACCAGCCATTTCCGGGAACGTAATAGCCGACGAACAAAGCGACGATGTAGGAGATGTGGCCAAAGGCGAAGGCGAACATGCCCGCGAGAATCCAGATGTTCTTGGTCTTGGTCGTGATGTATTTGAAGCCGAGGAGCGTATCCCCAAGCATCCCAAAGAAAAGGCCCAAAACGAGCCAAACCTTAAAGGGGACGGGGCCCGGGGCGATGACGGCGCAATAGATGCCAAGGGCGACGAAGAACAGCGAGGCGATCGTCTTGAAGATGATCGTCTTCAAAGAGTAATTGGTGACCTTGCTGACGATGAAAACAACCGACATCAAAGCGCCCAACACCAATAGGACAATGGCAGGTATCATATAAATCATTATACGCTTGTTCAAAAAAGAACGAGACCAAGAAAAAGGCCACCAAATGGTGGCCAATGGTTTTGCTTACGCGTTCCGTTTCTTGAACGCCGCCCCGACGAAACCGAGGAACAAAGGATGCGGTTTGTTCGGACGGGACTTGAATTCTGGGTGGTATTGGACGCCGACATAGAAGGGTCTGTCGCTTAATTCGACCGTCTCGACCAATTTGCCATCGGGCGAAAGGCCGCTTAAGGTCAGCCCGTTTTTCTGCAGGATCTCGCGATAGTCGTTATTCAGTTCATAACGATGACGGTGACGTTCGTTGATCAAGGAAGCCGCGTAGCAGCGCTCCATCGTCGTCCCTTTTTGGATCACGCACGGGTAAGAGCCAAGCCTTAAGGTGCCGCCTTTGTCGATTTCATCATTCTGACCAGGCATGAAGTCGATGACCTTATGGGGCGCGTTGGCGTCAAATTCGCCCGAGTTCGCTCCCTCTAAATGCGCGACGTTCCGCGCGTATTCGATGACCGCGATCTGCATGCCAAGGCAAATGCCAAAGAATGGGATGTCGTTTTCTCTCGCGTATTTCGTCGCGGCGATCATCCCTTCGATGCCGCGGCTCCCAAACCCGCCGGGGACGATGATGCCGTCTAACCCCGAAAGAAGCTTCGGCGCGCTTTCGTCGGTGATGGTCTCCGAATCGATCCAATGAATCTTGATGTGGGTATTGTGGTGATAGCCTGCGTGGCGCAAGGCCTCGGCGACCGAAAGATAGGCGTCATGCAAAGCGACGTATTTGCCAACCAAGCCGATGTGGGTGGTATAAGGCCTTGCTTTGATGCGTTCCACCATTGCCGTCCATTCTTTGAGGTCTGGCGCGTTGGCTTTAATGCCAAGCTCGCGGCAGACAATACCCGAGAAATTGGCTTTTTCGAGCATTAAGGGGGCCTCATAGAGGTTGGGGAGGGTAATGTTTTCGATGACGCAGTCTTTCTTGACGTTGCAGAAGAGGGAGATCTTATCGAAGATGTCTTCCTCCAAAGGCTCATCGCAACGGAGGACGATGATGTTCGGGTTGACGCCCATCCCCTGCAGCTCTTTGACGGAGTGTTGGGTTGGCTTGGTCTTATGCTCCTCCGAGCCATGGAGATAGGGCACGAGGGTCACGTGGATGAAAAGGCTGTTCTCTTTGCCGACTTCCAAAGAGATTTGGCGGGCCGCTTCGATGAAGGGTTGGGATTCGATGTCGCCGATGGTCCCGCCGATCTCGGTGATGACCACATCGGCGTTGGATTCCTTGCCGACGTTATAAACAAAGTTCTTAATCTCGTTGGTGATGTGCGGGATGACCTGGACGGTTTTGCCGAGGTATTCGCCCCGCCTTTCTTTGTTCAAGACGCTCCAATAGACCTTGCCGGTCGTAAGGTTGGAGTATTTGTTCAAGTCCTCGTCGATGAAGCGCTCGTAATGACCGAGGTCCAAATCGGTCTCGGCGCCGTCTTCGGTGACATAGACCTCACCATGCTGATAAGGCGACATCGTGCCCGGGTCGACGTTGATGTAAGGGTCGAGCTTTTGGGCGGCGACCTTGAGGCCGCGGGATTTCAGCAACCGCCCCAAACTCGCGGCGGTGATTCCTTTGCCTAAGCCAGACACCACCCCACCGGTAACAAAGATGTATTTTTTCATAGCGGACACTCGCCTCCCGAGTTGAGGGCTGCGTCTACGGTCGTCTTTGCTTCCCGACGGGCATGGCCCTCAAAAAACAGAGGAAATTGTTGAGCCGCTTTCGATTTTAATCAACAAAAAATTATGTAAATCTTTGTTTACATCGATGCTTTTTCCATCTTTTAACTTTGTTAAGGCTTTTGATGGTTCCTCGCACTTTTCCTTAACAATATCGATTTACCAAAAGAAAAGGTTTCGTCTCTTTGCCAATCCGTCAAAATGCGAGGAGAGCCTCCGGATAACAGCAAAGCGGACCCAAGGGCTGCTGCGAGTAATCTCAGTTTCTTCATAAAACCACCGCCGTTTCTAAGCTGACGCTTATCGGTTTTTCTCTAC
>Ga0326512_10001701_pt1 | contig 16639 bp, 11 predicted proteins | sample 1_2617_0518_D_FD_203652 | JGI IMG/M metagenome (GOLD analysis project Ga0326512, IMG submission 203652) | Bovine rumen microbial communities from UC Davis, California, United States - 1_2617_0518 | ecosystem: Host-associated > Mammals > Digestive system > Stomach > Rumen | place: USA... | reverse complement strand
ACACCTATCCTTGCTCCTATACCGACAACAACTTCATGACACGTTGGGCTAACTATGCTAACACGCCTTTGGAGAAATGGTTGACCGATCAGATATATCCTGGTATGCGGGAGAAATTGAAAGGACTCACCCCCCTGGAGGCTGTGCAGGAGCTTGACTGGTGGGTACAGGGCAAGACGGATTTGAACCGTAGTAATCCTAATCAGGAATGTTTCCTCTATGCCTATGACGAGTCTGTATGGGGTTATGACCGTAACTTTTTCGGTGAGGAGAGTATCTTCTATCCCTATAATGACTGTGAGGACAAATCTATTCTCCTGTCTCATCTGGTACGCGACCTTGTAGGTCTTGATGTCGTTCTTGTTTACTATCCGGGCCATCTGGCTATGGCAGTTAATTTCCCCGATGCCGTAGAAGGTGACTATATCTCTGTCAATGGGCGTAAGTTTACCATCTGCGATCCCACCTATATCTTTTCTGATGTTGGTGAGACTATGCCTACCATGAAAGGGAAGGGTACCCAGGTTATTCTGTTGAAGCGAGACATTTAATATCAAGAAAAAAGGAGAGGACGTCGGCCTCTCCCTTTTTTTCTCTAAAAAATGTGATTTTTCCACTGACTGGCACATCTAAAATTACTAGAATTGGCTAACTGGTGAGCAATAGGATGATGCACCGCGAATGTCGGGAAATATCTGCATTATTATTTTATAAGTATGCAAAGTTGCAAACTTGTAGAATCCCCACATGGTTCCTTTGTTATGAAAAGTTGTCCCGCTTATGTGAAAAATTCTCCCTGTCAGACGTATTTTGTTCCGTTCGTGTTGCTTCAGTCGTTTTCTGCACTTGTTTGATGTAATTTTTTTACTATCTTTGCATAATCGTTTGTTCTTGTTTTGGCAAGCAGCCTGTAGGGCGAGTGGGTCCTGAAAGGGTCGAACCAGACGGTCTTATATACGAGAAAGACGTTTTCTTTTTAGAACAGCACCTACGCCTTTTTGTGTATTAAGGAAACATATTACTACAAAACGATTTGGCCGAACTTTGGGGTGTTGGTAAGGCAAGCTCAAAATAGCTATAGATAAATAATTAATACTGTTATATATGAGAAAAATTACTAAAAGTTGCTGTTTTCTTTCACTGTGTATGTTTTTGTCCTCACAGGCAGTGTTGGCACAGGAGTCTTTGGTTCTGAATGGCACAGATGAGGCCTATCAACAGACAGCCACACCCGTTTTCTTGGGTAATTATCAAAACAACACGATTTTTGTCGCTGGCAAAAACGTAAGTAATCTTCGTGGAGGACAATTATTGTCATCTAATAAGCAAATCCGTTCTTTGGCTGTATGTCCAGTGGGAACCACCTTTGCTGTCGTTAGAGATCAGGAAAAATGGGTTGATATTTATGATCTTTGGTCAAAGAACAAAAAGGTAGGCAGAGCTAAATTAAATGATGTGGTAACTGCTTGCTGTTATTCGTCAGATGGTACGCGTTTGGCAGTTTCTGATGAGAAAGGTCAGCTTTCTTTTTTCCGGCTCAGTGATTATAGTCTGATAGATGCTATAAGTTTATCTTTTGTTGCAAACAAGTTGGTTGTAAGTGATGATGGAAAACTCTTAGCTGCGTCTAATGGTACTACTATTGCCGTTATTGGGATGGATGATAAGGTCCAGCATGCGGAGTTGTCTGTATCGGGCAAATTATCTGCAATGAGGTTTTCTCCCGATTCAAAAGAGTTGGCATTGTTAGCAAATAATGGGCAAATGAGAGTGTTTGACACGCGTACTTTTAATCAAAAGTGGGATATCCAATCACTTGGAGAAGGCCGTGATTGTGACTTTCATCCCAATGGGAAATATATTGCTGTCGTTACGGGTAGTTCCCGAATTTCGTTAGTAAATGTTGTTGATGATGCTGATCGTATGTATGTTGATACAGATGAAGGTGGCATAAATAATTTGCTATTTGCAAAAGATAATCGAGGTGGTCTTTACCTTGTTTATAATACTTCTAACGCAGTGCATTATAAACAGATGAATGAACTTCCTCCTTTCCTTACAAAATTGCTTGATGATGAAGTTCAGGCTCGTATGGCAGAGTGGGAGAAACGAATGCCTGATGAAACAGACGAAGAGTATCAGTTACGTGTGAATGATGAAACCCGTGCTGCTCAAATGCGAATATTCGAAGAAGAAATTGCTACTAGAATGGCAGCCGATTATGGTACTGACAATCAGATGACATTGGGTAACTATAATCCCGAAACCAATATGATGGCTCTTGATTTTGGAGATATGCCTCCAATTTACATTGATGTTCCTAAAGAGGATTTGCGTTACTTTATGAATGCCGATGACATTGAGATTCGAAATCCGATTTATGGTGTAGGAAAGAATGATAAGTTTGAATTGTTATATGCAGATATTTATAACAAACAAACAGGCAAGACCTATGTGTTTGATAATCGTGAACGTAAATCTTTAGATTACCTAGCAGAAGAAAATGGTTTCCTTCCGTTGGAATATGCTCAGACAGGTGCTATGGACGAAATGAAACTGGATGAACTGAAAGAAACAGAGTTGTTAGCGGCAAAACAAGATAAAAAGCTTTCTGATCATACGAAAATAAACGTAAGTACAAGTACCTTTAATGAGGTGGACAAAGATGGTCAACGTCATTTGAATTACAAAGTTAGTTTTGGTTACACAGTGGATGATAAGTTCTCATCTCGTGAAGATTTTGCACCTGGTCGATATAAGTCCAATGAATCTGTTGCTGCCCAGACAATGTTGGGTATCATGGACAAAGCTATGCAGGGTGAATTCTCTAAATATATAAAAGAAGGTAAAAAAGTGAAGATTATTATCACAGGTTCTGCAGACGGTAGCCCTATTAAGCGTCCATTGCCTTATTCAGGTGAATATGGTGACTATGATAATGCACCTGTGAACTTTAGAGGAGAGACTTTGGCATTAACAGTAAACAAGAATACAGGTATTGCCACAAATGAACAATTGGCATTTATGCGTTCTATGGGCATGAAGGATTCTATTAAGAAGAAAATTACAGTTCTTGAAAAATTGGATTGTCTTTTTGAAACCCAAATAGAGCAAGCCGAGGAAATTGGTGGCAAATATCGTAGAATTTATGTAGATTATATTTTTGTAGATGCGTTCTAAAACATGGGGAATAAAAAATGATTAAGCGTTTATTATTCAGCATGCTTTTGGCTGTGCTCTTGTCTTTGACGGGATGGGCACAATCATCGTTGCAGCAGGGTGTCAGTCAGTTTGTACAGTTCCAGAATCTGGTGGAGTCTGGTAATCTTGCAAATGCATACTCTGTACTATGGCAGAGTTATCAGAATTTGGTTGCTGCAGCGAAAGTTGTAAAGTCTGGTACTTCGGAATATACAGAATTGCGTTCTACCCTTCAAGCAATGCACCCTTTGATGGAAAAGGCCTATTTGTATAGTGTGTCTCAACGTCAAAAAACTAATTCTGTATTGTTTGCCCAAGCCTATTTGGATATTCCATTAATGCCTGTAATGGTTGGTGTGAACCTTGAACGTTCATCTAATTATCCTTTGATAGCATATAATGCAGCTGCCAGTACTTATAATAGTGGTAATTACCAACGAGTGATTCCGTATTTTAAGGCTTATCTTTCTTCTGGTGAGCAAAAGCGCAGGCACGATGTTTTGACATTTATGATGGATGCTTGTATAAAAGCAAAGGATTTTAATTCTGCTAAGGAGATATTGAACGAGGTAGTGACCAATAATCCATCCAACGTTAATGTGTTGAAACAGGCTATTAATATATGTATGGAAGAGAAAGACTTTGTTTCTATGCAGAGTTATTTGACAAAAGCCTTGGGATTACAGCCTAATAGTACTGATTTGTTGAAACTTCAAGGACGACTTTATGAGGAAACTCAGGAGTACGAGAAAGCTTTGGAAGTCTATAAAAAGTTAAAAGTAAAGAATCCTAGAAGCCTAGATTTAGCGAAACATATAGGACTCTGTAATTTTAATTTGGGAGTTTTGCATCATTATGCTGCTGATAACGGAAATAATGTGAAACGAAACCAAAGACTTTCGAAGGACTATTTTACTACTGCCGCTGATATGTTTGCAGAAGTAGTTGCTGCAGAGCCAAATTCGTTGAAATATACACAGTCTTTAGCCCTTTCCTATTTAGCATCAGAACAGAGCGATAAATTAGAAGAAGTTAATAAAAAGGTGACATCTTTAGGTGGTGTTGCTGTAAATAGCAATACTGTTCTGACTTCTATGACGTATGCTAGCCAGAACACTCAGGTGACCGCTCCTGAAACGCCTGTGACACCAGCTCAGGTACAGCCGAAAGACGAGTTGCCGTTATATTCTGAATTTGCTAAAAAGTATGTCGAAGAACGTCTGAAGAAATGGCAGGCAAAGGATCCTTATGAGACTGCCGAAGAATATCGTAATCGTGTTACAGAGAAGAACCGTTTATCTAAAGTGGACGATTTAAAGAAGTCTGCAGAGGCAGAGTATATTAATACTTATACGAAAGATATACGTTTCGGTAGGGAAATGAAATTACGTCCGTATGATGCAGAAAACAAGGTTTTCTTGATAGAGTCGAAGTATGGAGAACTAATTGTTCCTGTTCCAAGAGAGAATAATGAAGCCCGTTCCTTTGAAACAGGGTGGAATGGAATGCAGTTTAGTAATCCCCAATTCTATATCTCGGGAGATAAACTGACTTTGTCCAGCCTTACTATGACGACTCCGGCAGGAAAGACTTATCAGTTTAATGGTGACAAAACCTTGAATTATGTAGAAACGGTAGTAGATATCAAATTTGATAAGTTGGATAATAGTCTTTTTGCTAGTACGAATTCTCAAGAGAAAAAGGAGAGCATAAATAGGAAGAGACAAACGGTAACTATAGGCAAATCGGACGTGGATATGAATATCCCAGAAGTTAATTATAAGAATGAGAAGACGTTTGCTGTTGTGATATGTAATGAAAACTACGATTTGGTGAGTGGGGTTCCTATGGCAATTAATGACGGTACTATATTCGCCAGTTATTGTGAAAAAACATTGGGATTACCTAAACAGAACATAAGACTATACAAAGATGCTACTTATGGCGTCATGATAAGGGCTATTCGTGACATAGAGACTGTGGCAGAAGCCTATCAAGGTGATGTGAATGTTATTTTCTACTATGCTGGTCATGGAGTTCCTAATGAACAGACAAAAAATGCCTATTTATTGCCAGTGGATGCTGATGGAAAGCAAACAGAAGGATGCTATTCACTGAATAGATTATATAGCCAATTAGGTTCGTTAAAAGCAAATTATGTTTTGGTATTCCTTGATGCCTGCTTTAGCGGTGCTACTCGTAGTGAAGAAAACGGTGGAATGCTGATGGCTGCCCGAGGAATTGCAATTAGAGCTAATGACGAGGACCCAATGGGCAATATGGTAATTTTTTCTGCTGCCAGCGATGACGAAACCGCTTTGCCATATAAAGAGAAAGGTCATGGACTTTTTACATATTATCTTTTGAAGAAACTTCAAGAATCAAAAGGCAACGTAACCTTATCCGAACTTGGCAATTATATCAAAACTAATGTTAAACAGAAATCGACAGTTGTCAATCACAAACCGCAGACTCCTTCTGTCGTCCCTTCTGTCGGAATTGCGGGTAACTGGAGTGAAATGAAAATAATTCGATAAGTGAGATAATTTAATAGAATAGAATATGAACAAAGTATTATTGTTGAGCGTTGCTCTGGCTTTTTTTAGTACTTCTATGACAGCACAATCTGTCATAACCGGTACGGTAACTGATACCCAGGGTGTACCCATGCCAGGAGCAAAGGTGCAAGTAAAAGGCACCGATGAGAAAGTGCTTACCAATATGGATGGCTCGTTCTCCATAGCAAGTGAGCAATCGAACCCCAAGTTGCGTGTGGAGTATGTGGGGTGGAAATCCGTAACAGTTAATGGTATGGATGGAATGAACATCCAAATGGGAACTTCTAAACTGACGAAGTACCATTGGTTTGCTGGTGTAAATGTCGCTATTCCTGAATTTAAATTGAACACCTTTAGTCCTGGTGTTATGTTCGGATGCGTGAAAGACTATGGTTGGTATGTAAAAGGACAGTTTAGTGGAACGGTAAGTGTGGTTGATGGTACAGGATGGTACACGGGTAATGAAAAACGTCGTTATTGGAGTGTTTCTGCTGGTGCCCTTGCTCGTATTTATGGTCCACTGTTTGCATATCTTGGTGCAGGCTACGAAGAACGAAACATTTATTGGGAGTTCCAAGATGGAACGTATTGTAAAGCTGATGCCTCGTATAATGGAGCAATGGGGGACATTGGTGTGATGTATCGGTTAAAAAAATTCTATGTACAAGGTGGTGTGCAGCTAGCAATCAATAGCAATATGTATGCAAAAGGGAATTTTGGTTTAGGTATTTATTTCTAAATAAACAGTATCAGACATGAAACAGAAAAGATATAAGCTATTTGCATTGCTCTTTAGCATGACTGTTGTAATAATGTCGTGTCAGAGTGGTGACTATTCATATAACAACATACCACAATTGACTGGTAATGTTGACGCAAAATTAAATGTGGATGATGTTTCGAATGTTATCCTTCTTTATGAAGGATTGTATGATCCAGCAAGTTGTTATTTCCTCATCTCGGAGTCTTCTGATATGACTAATGCAAGGAAGATTCCTGCAGGATATAATGCAAATAATGCTACATGCGTAGAATTAAAGGACTTAAAAGCCGCGACAACGTATTATTTTACATTCCATAATTTCCTCGATCATGGTGATGTTGGTAGCCAAACGGGTGAGTTCACGACTTATCGGTATCCAATGACTGCTGTCGGCGTGAAAGTTAATAAAAGTAATATTAGGAATGCAGGATTCTATATATTTGATGAGAGTGACAAATTAGTCTCTAATAATTTGATGGTTGAAAGTCAGGATGGGGAGTTGTATATGCCTGGAGTAAAGACCATGTTTGAGATGACTTTTTATTTGTACAGACCTTATCAGAAAGGCAATTTTTCCTATGAAAAAGTTCCTATAAGTAATGCATTAGGGAACTTTGAGTATGCAAAGACAACAGTGACACCTCCAAATCCAGTATCTTCTTGTGAAATGACAAGTGTCGCATATAACGTGGTTGTAAATGTAACAGTAAAACCAAGGGATGAGCAGATATCTGTTAAGCAAATCACGGGTTTGGAGTTAACTAATCGTGCAGGCTCTACAGCGATTAGCAATAATGGAACATGCAATTTGTCAACAGGTGAGGTTACGCCAATACCCAGTGAAAAAGACTATCTGACAACAAAGATGGAACCCATTCCACTGAATAGTACGGTTGAAACTCCAGTAAACTTCTATTCTTTGATTCCAGCAAAATTTGAAGAAGGTGAGGTATTGCTGAATGTTCAGATAAGCGATAAAAATAATTTGGTAGTAGATACTCCAATTGCTTTACCTGCAAGTGAGTGGAAGGGTGGTAACTCTTATGTATATAATATAACGGTTTATTATACCCGTCATAGTTACGAGGTGGTTATCTCGGATGTCTATGTACAGCCGTGGAAAAATGGAGGTGAAGAGAAAATAGAGATTGACGATTAATCATACAGAATAATATGAAAAAAATAGCATTATCATTACTTGCGTTCCTGATGCTGGTGGCATGTAGCAGCGAAAGCAGTGAGACAAACCAGAATAAGGGAAATGTGGCTTTGCAAATAGAGCTTGGCTACAAAGGACAGACAAGATCTGTCATAGAGAGTAAGTCTCTTCCTGACAATTCCACCTATGGCGTTTTTGCAACGACCACAGATAGTCCCGTCAAAGTTGGTCTGGTGGAAAATGGAGATAATCGTTGCGTAACTTATGCATCAGGAAATAGTACTTTCGATTCTCCAGTTTATATTCCAGAGTATAAAAATGTGTTTGTATGGGCTTATTATCCATATAATGAAAGTTTCCGTGCAGAAGAAATCATGGAACAGGGAATGCCTGTAGATATCGAGACACAGACTGACTATTTGTTGGGGCGTAGTGATGGTGGGGCTTCTGAAAGTTCTCCTAAAGTGCCAGTCATTATGCGTCATGCTTTGGCAAGAATTCATGTGAATGTGTACCGTTCAGAGTATAATTACCGTGACTATACTTTTAATTCGTTGGAATTTTCTAATGTATATGCAAAGGGATTTGTCAAATTCAACAATAATGTTGTTTATGACGAGAAAGCTTTGATATCACTTTCTATGGTTCCAAAGAATACGACACTGGACGAGAATAATCAACTTTGCGAGGTTGACTTGCTGGTTATTCCAACAAAAGGACAAGATATTCAGTTGCAACTACATGGAACATTAGAAAAGAAAGTGTCATTGCCTTCATATAGTTATGATGCCGGTGAGCAATATAATATTGATGTTGTCATCAATCATGAGGAGCAACTGCAAGTTGGCTCATGGTATATTACACAATGGCAAGACCTGGAGCAAAGTGGATTGGAAATATGGGCTGACGATGTAACAGAATGATTATGAATAAGATGAGTAAAAATACAATTAAGATATCCTTGGCAACGATGTTGTTGGGATTGTTGTCCTGTTCTTCCGAGGAAAGTGTGGACAATATTGTTAACAGTGATGTACTCCGAATTAATACGAACATAGCACCAACACGTTCTATTATTGAGGGAGCAAACTTCAGTGAGGGTGATAAAGTACAATTGAGTATTTCTGGGGCTGCGAATGGCGTTTATAATGCGGAAGCTACTTTGTCAGAAGGCAGTTGGTCCATCTCACCTAAAGTTGTTCTAGGACGACAGCGTGCCGGAGTGAGTGGCTATGCAAACTTGATAGAGACTATAGAGCCAGACGAGACAGGAAATCAGAATGATATTCTATTTGGCGTTTCTACGTTGTCTGATGGCTATGCTGTAAATTGGCAAAATCCTGTTGCCAACATGCAGTTCTATCATCTCTTAAGCAGGGTTACGTTTGAACTTCGACAGGCGAATGGCTCAAATCGTCTAAAACAAGTTTCTTTAGTAAACGTTGAGAAAGGAAGAGCTATTAGTACTCAAGTTCCAATATACACAATAAAGAACTATGCGGAAAAAGCCAGTTTGGATATTTCTCAAATTGGGTTGTTAGCAGGAAAAGAATATACTGCTGAAGAGAAAGAAAAAGTCCAGGAAGAGTACAATAGCTACGTAACGAAAATTCTGGATCAGATTGAAAGTAGCTTAAACCCCAACTACTATGAAAATCCAAGTTCTTTGGCAAAAAATGTGGATGAGCAATTGTCGGATAAGCCTTTCTCAGTCTCTTTGCTGGTACTTCCAACTATTATTTCATCTTATGACCATGTGCAATTGCAAGTTGTTTTAGAAGTCAATGAAGTTGATAAGGTTTATGCAATAGAGATACCGGAAATAGTATGGAATAGCAATAAGCATTATAAGTATCCTGTTTCTATTGATCTTTCATCTGACAAATTAGTTCCACTAAGCATAGGTGATGTGTCCATAGAGAAGTGGGGTACTCCAAAAACACTAGATGGCAAGGTAATAGACACATATATGGATTAATTTAATATTTGGAAAAGATGAGAAAAGTTTATATATACTTAAGTTTACTTGCAGCAGTGGTTTTCTCTTCATGCAGCAATGAAGCAGAAACAGGTGACTTTTCATCAGATGTTGCGAAATTGAAAGTTGAGGTGCAAAATTCTACAACCAGAGCTGCAATAGATAACCAATATTTTACTTCTGGCGACTCTGTAGGAATCATTCTTTCAGGGTATAATGATGTTTATAAAAACGTTCCATCCGTAGCTGATTCTTGGTCTCTTATCTTATGTGATGATGTCATCTTGACATCACAACGAACAGAGGTAAGAGCATTTTATCCATATCAACGGGATAGCATTCACTCCATCTTTGAACTAAATGCTGAAAGTCAGACAAACTATCTGTATGGTATCTGTAAAGAAGAAATCTATAATAGGAATCCGACTGCCGTCCTTGATTTTAAACATATTATGGCGAGAGTCCGCTTTGAGATAACCTATAAGAGCAGCGTCGAACTGGAAAAGTTGCAATTAGTGGGTGATAGTATCTATAAAGAGGCGAAATTTAATCTGGAAGATGGTACGATTAATAATCTAAGCACTCCTGCAACAGCAGAAAATTGTTTGGATGTTCCGCTTGGTGATTCTTATCACGGCTATTATCAAGCAAAGAAGACTGTTGATGTTCTTCTGATTCCTTTTGCTATAGGAGATGCCCAGTTGCATCTTCGTTTTACCAACGGAAGAGAATTTGATATAGATATTACTTTGCCTGAATTTGAACAGGGAAGTTATTATAAGTATCCTATTACTATTAGAGAGGATCCATATAATAGTAAAAACTATGTGGATTTAGGACTTTCTGTGAAATGGGCAGAGTGTAATCTTGGTGCGGTAAATCCTGAAGATCCAGGTGATTACTTTGCATGGGGAGAAGTAACATCAAAGGAAGATTACGGCTCTGCAACTTATAAATGGGGAAATGGCTCTGCATCATTTGCAGATTTTGATAATCCTGGCTTCTATACTAAATATAATACGAAATCTTCTTTTGGAAATGAGGGATATGTTGATTATAAAACAGTTCTTGATAAAAGTGAAGACGATCCAGCCTATATCGCTTACCGAGGCTATTGGCGTCTTCCGACTCCAGAGGAAGCTCAGGAACTTGTTGATAAATGTAAATGGACTTGGACTGAACGAGAAGGGAAATATGGCTTCCTTGTAGAAAGCAATGTGAATGGTAATAGTATTTTCCTGCCAGCAGCTGGAACTATGGTGGGTAATTCGCTATATGCCAATGGAACTTATGGCTTTTATTCAACATCGAAACTTAATGCCGATAATCCTCACTACGCTTTTGAGCTGACGTTTTATAATACAGAATGGGGAGGCATGGCTTATGTGGTAGGAAATGGTATGCGTTATTATGGAAGGAGTATCCGACCTGTAGCGAAATAATATTTTGTAATTGATGAAAAAGATCACACTTATGTTATGTGGCTTTCTCGCTCTCCCCGTCTTCGCCCAAAAGGAGAAGACGGTGGAGGGCGAATTTGTTTATCATGTTCCGGAAACACAATCTTTAGCAGATGCAAAAAAGCATACGCTTAACATGGCTAAGTATAATGCATTAGCAAGTGAATTTGGTACTATAATTTCCCAAACAAATCTGACCCATATACAGAATTCAAACTCACAGACATTTACACAATTCAACAGTTTTGGAAGTTCCGATGTAAAAGGGGAATGGATAGAGACAATCGGAAAGGCAGAATATAAGGTTAGATATGAAGATGAGTCGTTAATAGTGAGTTGTAAAGTTAAAGGTAAGGCCCGTGAAATTGAGACTTCTCAGATAGATTTCCAGGCAAAGGTGTTGCGTAACGGAACGGATGATTGCAATGAAGATGACAGGTTCGCGGTTGGAAATAACTTTTTTTTATCCTTTAAAACTCCTATAAAAGGTTTTGTTGCTATTTATCTGGTTGAAGAAAGTAAGTCTGTGCAATGTTTGCTTCCTTATGAAAATCAACAAGATGGTATTTATCGGGTAGAGGCGAATCGCCGATATGTGTTTTTTAGTAAAAAAGATGCACAGACTCAGGAAAAAGTGGATGAAATGTTTTTTCCTGAGGGATCTTTAACACATTATCAGGTATATGTGATTTTTTCTCCAAACCAATTTGTTAAGGCCGTGGATTCTGCATCAAACAAGGTTTTAAGCGATAGAAAAATAAGTTATCCTCGAGAGTTGTCATTTAATGATTTTCACAAGTGGTTGGCCAAATGTCGCAGACGTGACAAGGAACTGTGCTTGAAGAAGATATTGTTAACGGTAGGGGAATAAGTTTTTATGTCTTGAAGCTATAGTCAATAAAGATGAAAAATATTGTTGTTGCTTTGCTGTTGCTATTTATGGTAGTCCTGACTGTCAGTGCACAGGATGGGGCACGTGCCAAGGATTCTTATCGTGAGAGTTATGATGCGTTTGTTTTGAGGGCTCATAAAGAGTACTATGAGTTTCGCAAGAAAGCGATAGCGGAATATACCGCATTTGTCCGCCAAGCATGGACGAAGATGGGTGTTGAGGTGTGCGAGGAAATTCCAAAGGAGGAAAAGGTGATGCCTATCGTTTTGCCAGATGCTGAGGAAGAGACAGATTCCTGGTTTGGTGACTTGTTTTCAAAAGTATTTAAAAAACGGCATTATAAGAAGAAGGAAGGGAAGAAAAGTATCCAACTGCCTCAGAATAAAGTGGTAGATCTTCCACCAATGGTAAAGCAACCTGAGCCTGATAAGGAGGTGAAGAGTCTTCCTTTGAAAGCACATAGCTATAAGTCTTTTGATATATTCGGAACGAAGTGCAGAGTGCGTATCGGAGATCAATGTGTATTCAAACTGCCCAGTGCGAGTGAGCAGGATGTGGCTGATGCGATAGACAAGGTGTTTGCCGATCCTTATTTCGATAATTTGTTGTACGACTGTTTGCAGGAACGCAAGAAGCATAACTTTTCAGACTGGGCATATTACCAGATGCTGATAAAACTGACGGATACGTTCTATGGTCCTAAATCGAATGAAGCTACACTGGTGTTGGCTTTCCTTTATTCACAGTCAGGCTATTTGATGCGATTGGCTCGGGACGAGAACGGACATTTGTATATGGTGGTGGGAAGTGCTTATTATATGTATGGAAAAACTATGATTAGCAGTGACAATATGTGGTTCTACTTGTTGGATGGACGAAAATGCGATACAGGCCTGATTGTATGCAATAAGGCAAAATTTCGGAATGAGAGTCCGATGACATTGCAAATTTCAATGACTCAGCATTTTGATATGAATCCAACTGTTGAGCGGACAATTGTTTCGCCTCAAAATAGTGATTTCAGTTTTACAATCAAGTCGAACAAAAACTATATTGATTTCTACAATACCGTTCCACCGGGTTATATTAATGATGATTATATGACCAAATTTGCCATATATGCCAACACACCGTTGGAGGAAGGATTGGTAGAACAGTTGTATCCGCAAATGAAGCCAAAACTGGATAGTCTTTCTGTGGTTGATGCTGTACAACAATTGCTATGGTGGGTACAAGGACGTGTAGATGTAGAAATGAAGAACCCTAACAGGAACTGTTTCCAATATGCATACGATGATGATGTCTGGGGATATGATCGTGCATTTTTTGGAGAAGAGAGTTTTTTCTATCCCTATAATGACTGTGAGGACAGGGCAATTTTGATGTCACATTTGGTGAGAGAACTGTTGGGATTGGATGTCGTGTTGGTGTTCTACCCAGGTCATCTGGCAATGGCAGTTAACTTCCCTACGGAAGTGGATGGTGATTATTATGAACATGAAGGGAAAAAATATGTGGTTTGTGATCCAACAATAGTTCCTGGTTCTGTAGGGGAGACCATGGAAACTATGGTGGGACTTCCCCACACGCTAATACCGCTGAAAAGGGGAACTATGTGGGTACAGAAGAAGGCTGTTTCGGAAATCTAAATAAAGGTGTGAAAAATGAAGAAAGTTATATTTTTTATAATGCTTCTGTTGCCGTATGTGGCTTTTGGAGCAAACAAGTCAAATGCAGAAAAGGTAGTCAAATTCCATTTCTACGGATCTGATCTGCAAGTACATTTTGATGCCTCGAAACGTGTCAAGATCAAAAAGGATAATGATAACAAAGTTGCTGACTGTATGGAATGGCTGCTGTCAGTAACTAACGAGACTCTGAAGGACTGTCTGAAACTGAAAGAGGAGATGAATCTGTGTGACTGGGCTTATTTAAAATTGCTGGATAAGTTGTCGAAAGCAAGCTTAGGTGACACCAATGAGGCAACCTTGATGATGACGGTGCTGCTTAATAAGTCGGGATATGAAACAGGATTGGCTTGGCAAGGTACTAAATCTCTTAGAATGTTGTATCTTCCTGATGCAGCAATCTCTCAGACAAATATCATACAAAAAAACGGCAAATGGTATTATATGTATGGCAGTTCTGATACAACCACAGTAAAGATGTTACAAGCTGATATGCCTCAGGGTAGAAAACTGTCGATGAGGATTCATGGAGACCAGAAATTTGCAGTAAATCTTTCAGAGCCAAGAACTGTTACATCTATCAAGAACGAAGACTTCTCCTTTACCTTTCAAGTGAACAAGAACTTGATTGATTTCTACAACGACCTGCCCGTATTCTTTTTTAACGATGACTTCATGACCCGATGGACATCAATGGCGAATATTCCATTGGATGAACATCTGCAGAATACTTTGATAAAGGAAATGAAAGAGAAACTAAAAGGTATGTCTCAGCAAGATGCAGTACAGCAGTTGTTGTGGTGGGTGCAAGGACGTGTAGATGTAGAAATGAAGAACCCTAACAGTAACTGTTTTCAATATGCATACGATGAAGAAGTGTGGGGCTATGACCGTGCTTTTTACTCAGAAGAAACATTGTTCTATCCTTATAGTGATACAGAAGACCGCTCTATCTTGTTGTCTCGTCTGATACGTGACGTACTGGGTCTAAAAGTGCTATTTGTCTATTATCCTGGACATACGGCATTGGCCGTGTGTATTACCGATGCTGATGTAAAGGGAGCATACGTGGTAAAAGATGGCATGCACTTCGTGATTTGCGATCCAACCTATATTGGCTCAGATGTTGGTGAGGAGATGCCCACTGTTAAAGAGTTAGAAAAGACCGTCAAGTTACTGGACAAATAAAATAGCTAGGCTATGAAGATAAACTTCCGAGCAGTCCGTATAGGTAAAATGAAACGCGGACAGTCAATGCTCAAAGATATGGCAATGACTGTCATTGCCACTACGATTTCTATTGTTCTTACGTTCGGAAGTTCGTCAATTATAGAAAAAAGTCAGAGAGAAAAGAATCGTCGTCAGACAGTGATGATGGTGATTCATGATATTGAGGAGAATGCTAGGACTTTTAGGGAATTGTTAGATGATGAGAAGGCGAAAATAGAGTTAATACACTATCTAACAAATAACATTGACAATATTGACGATATCCCCTGGGATACAATAACAACAGTCTATGATTATCTTTTGGAAGGAAATAGTTTTATGTTAGATGATTCAAAAGAAAAACTGTTTCAAGAGAATCAGGTTTTATGGAGTAGTTTGGATGATAACACGAGAATCATTGATATAATTCATGCATTCTTTTTTGAACGTCGCTCTAACCTTAATGATATTAATTCAAACTTTGAATGGAAAAAGCCTATTTCGAAACAAGATAATATACATTATGGGGGTAAGGGGGTGGAATATGGATACCCTTTAGAGATGAGAAAAATACTTAGCAAGATACTAAAAGAACCCAAAGTTCAACATTTTATGCATTATTCATATTTAAGGCAAAAAAAGTATGGCGAGTTTAGCTATTGGTTTAATAGATATGCTGAAAAATTAAAGTTTTTGCTGGGGATATCAAATGACGAACTGAGGTCTTTCGTGGAAGACTATGAACAACTGGGAAGGACAGCTACAAAGAATGATATTATTGGCGAATGGATGATGGCTGATACTACAAGTAGTTCAGTTATGTATCATTATCGTGTTCATTATCGACCAGATGGAACAGTAAGCGTTCTTTCGAGAAATAGTTTTTATCCTTCTGAGTTCCAGACAGCTAATAATTCAGGCTACTTATTATTTACACATAAAGATGTTGGCAGGTGGATACTTGAGAAAGACACCTTGTTTACGACCTATTTTGCAGATAGTATTTCTTGCACTTGTGATTTGTATGATTTACCATTAAGCAAGCATGGAAACGACTCCCTAAGGTCTATCTATTTGTCTTTTTCGAATCGTTTCTGGCGGGAGTATGAGTACAAGAACAAAAAAGAAGTAACTTACAAAGAATATGTAAGAGTTGATGATGATGGAAGTAGAATGGAGATAACTCGTGATAGTGGGTTAAGTTTATATTACGAAAAAAGTGATAATGTAAATAATTGAATAGATTATGCAAACTGTTTCGGTTTAAATTGTAAGAATGATTTTTACTGTTCAGTTGAAGCGAGACATTTAATATCAAGAAAAAAAAGGAGAGGACGTCGGCCTCTCTCTTTTTTATGTGTACTATATGCGAATCAGACCTGCAACGATTCCACAAAAGATTTCGTGGTAAGGAAAGAGTTTTGGGCAATGGTGTCCCAGAAATTGTGGTACTGCGAGGCATCGGTGTCGCGAAGGGGGATGTCGCTGATAACGCGGAAGGAGACAAAAGGTACCTTGTTAATATAACAGGTCTGGGCGATGGCACATGACTCCATATCGACGGCTTTGGCCTCGGGGAATAAGTCGATGATGCTACGCATCTTCTCTTTCGTGTCAACAAACCAGTCGCCGGTGACCACAAGCCCGAAATGGGTATGAAATGTGGAGTCTGGGATAAGCGAAGAGAACTGCCTGGCTTTCTCCAACAGGAAGGGGTCTGCCTGGAAACGG
>Ga0326512_10001700_pt1 | contig 16649 bp, 26 predicted proteins | sample 1_2617_0518_D_FD_203652 | JGI IMG/M metagenome (GOLD analysis project Ga0326512, IMG submission 203652) | Bovine rumen microbial communities from UC Davis, California, United States - 1_2617_0518 | ecosystem: Host-associated > Mammals > Digestive system > Stomach > Rumen | place: USA... | reverse complement strand
CTAAAAAAGATTTAGCAATTTTAGTACAACTTAGAAAGAAACCTAGTACCAACTATGACTCTCATATGTTCTATATAAAGGTAGGAAACTTTGAGGGGGTTAAAGCATGATATATTTTAAATTAAATGATGATTATTGCTCTGCGGAATACATAAATGAACAACTTGCAGAACAAGTAACGTATATAACAAAAGAAGAGTTTGAAGAAGGTTCAAATAGACGTTTCTTAGACTTTTTATTAGAAATAAGACCTGAGGAAGAACAGTAAGCGGGTTTCCGCTTACTTCTTTCTTTTGTTAGGAGGTAAATATGGGATTAAGAGTTAGCTTTTCAGTTACAGACTTGGGTTATCCTTTAGCAACCCCTAATCTTCAAATACCTATTAATTATAGTACCGCCGCAGAAACATTTGTAAGAGTTTTCCTAGATACCGCACAAAGCCTAGTTCCTGTCAGAACAGGTAATTTGATGAATTCTATTATGGCTGAATCAAACGGGTCTGATGTTTTATGTTATACAGATTGTGAATATGCTCAATATGTTGAATATGGAACGTGGAAACAAGATGCTCAACCATATTTTGAACCAGCCTTAGAAGAAGCAATGTCTGAAGCAAAAATTGAAATGGACACTCTTTATCATGCGGCTTTACAAACAGAACAAGAGGAAATAGAAAAGCAACAAGAAGAAGCTGAAACTCAGGCGGAAATGATGGCTGAAGAAATGGGATTCTTTGGACAAATGTTTTTACAGGCTATAGCTTCTATGATTGTAGGATTTTTTATGGGGTTGTTAAAGATATTACATGAGGCAATGAACGGCGGCGATAAAGATGTTTCCGTTTCTATGATGATGTCTCATGTTCATGTAGAAACTTATGATTAAAGGAGTGAAGTTATGAACTTAGAAATTAAAAAGAAATTTTACGATATACTCACTTCTAACTTAGGCTATACAGTTTGTGATACTCCAGTTGAAAGTAGAGTTCGTTTTCCAATAGTTAGATTGCGTTTGGGAAATATAACACGAGATACTTTTCAAGGTAACTTCATGTATTGTTACAGTTATTATATAGATATTTTTTCTAATTATAATGGAGAGAAAGAAATACTCTTAATGGAAGAAGCTATATATAACGAGATGCAACATTTATACGAGGTGGATGGAGTAACTTATGCAAGAGAGGAATCATTCAAGATAATGGATGACAAGAGCCTCGGTCCAGTTAGAAAGCATGGGATAATTAAATACACAGTATATAGTAATGGTGCAATAAAGGAGGAGTAAAATGCCAAGAGTAATAAAACCCGCCGCAAAAGGTGTGGATGCAATTATTTATTTAGGTTCTACTCCTTTAGCTGGACAAAAGAATGCTAAACTTAATAGACAAACAAAAGTAGTAGATGTAACTAATGAGATTGAGAAGGACTGGTCTAGAAGCCTTCCCGCAACAAAGAGTTGGTCTGTTACTTGCTCTGGAATGTTTATTAAGGACTCACAAGCCTTTTCAATATTAGAAAATGCTTATATAAATGGTACTCTCTTATCAATAGAATTAAGAGGTGCTGAAGGAGTATATGCGGGTTCCGCATACTTAACACAATTCCCGCTTAGTACGAGCTTTAGTGATACATTCACTTATTCTCTTACTTTTGTTGGTAGTGGAGCCTTGAAGCTAAATGACGAATAAGGAAAAGGAGTTATATCGTCTTGCGGTTGGTGAGATGGGTATAGCTCCTTCTGAATTTAAAACCATGACAGAAGAAGAAGTAACACTTGCTTATGAAGGGTTCTTAAAGAACAAAGCAAATCAATTTAATCTTCTTCTCTTGGTTTTGAAGAAATATAGGGAGGAAGATTTCTCAGAGATTTCATTCTTTGAACAGAGCGGGGTTCAGGTATCTACAAGAGAAGAAAGAGAGAAAACCTTCCAAGACTTGAATATATAAATTGAAAGGAGACAATTATGGATTTAGAACAGCTTATATCTTCTTTTCAATCTACTATTACTAAAGGTTTAAGTGCGGCAATGGCTAGTTCTTCAGAGGAACCGGCCGCCGCACTCCCTAAACCAAAGATACCTAAAGTAAAAGAAAAAGATCCTATGAATGAAATAGGATTAGCAATCAAAAGGAGATAATATATGAGAATAAATAATATTGAAATCTCAAACTATTCTGCTGAATTGATTGATAGACAGGTATCAACTCAGAATATTGATAGCATAACTAATTGGTATGCGGGAACCAATGAAGGTAATTTACTAAGACAGCAAAATGATTTTAAATCTATTTTGCTTACATTTTTAGTAACTGAAACTACAGAGGACGCCGCATACAAGAAAATTAGTGCTTTAACAGAAGAATTAAGACAATGTCAGATAAAATTTGATGATATTAACTTACTCTTCTCTTGTTACTTAGATGGTTCTGTTACTCCTGTTAGAGTTCAGAATTCAGTCTTTAAAGTAACTTATTTGTTAAAGAATGATTGGGCAGTCGGTGATTCCGTTACTCTTGATTTCCCTTTAACAACAGCACAAGTTAAAAAGATTGATGTTAGATATGCTATAAACTGGGGAAGTACAATCAATCATTATACAGATTGCTTTGATTTAGAAACTGAAATGCTTGAAACAATAGCAAATGAAACAGTCTATATTGATAAGACTGCTATAGCGGGCGCCGCATCTAAAGCATTAGATTGGACATCTCTTTTCCTCTTGTTAGGAGTAGATGTTAATAAGTATAAACCAAGCCGCGGGAATACCTTATATGGATTTCCTTGGATTACTACTACTTTTGATAGACAGACCGCCGCATCAGTTATAGAAAACTTAGACAGTGTATCTATTCTTTATAATAGATTTAGTATAGATGGAGAGCCTGATATTCCAGACGCTTACTATCCTTCTACTGTATGGACAACAGGAGAAACAAACAATTATTACTTTGACTTAGGTGTAGGTAACGGCATTGATTATCAGAACCTTTCTGTTGTTATCCAAGGTAGATTCTTCCAAGTTAAGAGTAACGGGAATGGTCCGATGTTTAGTGCTGGACAATATTTCAGAAGTAACTTCACCGCACCAAATAATGTTGTTTACTTAAATGATTTAAACCCTAGACAACTTAAAGTTACACAGTCTTCTACTTCTGGTAATCATATATCTATTACTACTCTTGAGAATATTGCGGATTTCCCTATGAGAACTTATGGATTTAAGTCTAGTAATCGAGGAGCCGCCGCAACAAAAGGATATGCAGATATAATTTTTAATGGTTCAACAGAAGATAGAGTGCCTATAAAAGAAGGAACATCAGCCGCAAATGTAACTATTTGTTATGATGGAAATTCTAATGCGGGAACCTATGTAGAATATAGCAGAGTTCAAGTTTATGATGGTGACACTCTTATTAGAGATTGTATTCCTATTGCGGGAAATGTTAAAAACTGTTTCTTAAATACTTATGATGTAGGAATGTATGATGTTAATACTATGGAATATATTCCATGGAAGAATGTAGGCGGTACTGAAGGAAGTAAACCTTCACAGTATATGCCTATTCCTATTGGTTCTTACCCAACACCGCCCGCACCACTTGTTATTACTTACTCTGTTGTTGTAAATAGCGGTTCTGGCTCAGGAGAATATGCTGAGGGTGATACAGTTACAGTTGTAGCAAATGCCGCACCAACAGGATATACATGGGATAAATGGACAGTTGTATCTGGGGGTGTTACTTTAGCTGATGCTACTGCTTCTACTACTTCTTTTGTTATGCCAGCTAATGCAGTAGAACTTACAGCTACTTATGTACAAGCGTTACCAGAACCAGACCTCTTATATTATAAGTATGATTCTGATATAACAGACGAGACTGTAATGGGACAAAACGCTAAAACATGGAGTGTAGATGGACCTCATGCTTTAGACATTTTCTATGTTGCATATTCACAACCTAATGTAACTCCTACAAATAGTCAGCGTTATAATCCTAATTACTTCAATGTAAATCGTTGGTTTATTGATAAATGGGGAAGACGTTGCTGTGAGTGTGAAGTAACTTCTGCAAGATCAAGAACAGGACAGTATATTATTTGGACTATGAGCGATGGTACAACCATTAGAAAAGACTTTAATATTCTGTCATAAAAGGAGGATAAGTGATGTTACAGACATTAAATACTTATCCTAATCTCTATCTCAACCCTATTGAAATTCCAGATTATACAATAGTAGAGATATATAAGGACTCAATAGCCTTGGTTAATAACCTTGGCTATTGTATTGTTCCTTTAGGAGATAAGGATAATACAGAGATTAAACAAGAGATAAGTAATAAGGTACAGAGTTCACAACCTACAGGATATACTAATTTTGTAATCTTGGCGGGAAGGGAGTCTGAATCTTTTAATCATAGAGTAACTTATGTAGTATGGTACACTGGGGAAACGGTTCCTACCTATCCTGAGTTGCCTACAATCGAGACTCCTGCAGACCCAGCCGCCGCATTCAATAGATTTAATGAAGTTACAGTAGTTAATCAAGGAGTTGCCGCAACTGACCTTATTCTTACTCTTACTGTTGTTAAGGCGGGATTGGTAGAGGTTTATATCAATGATAACTACTATTCTATTACTATTGATAAATTGCCCGCCGCTACTAATTTAATAACCATTAGTAAAACTGGTGTGAGCTACAATGATAAAAATTATGATAAGTTTACGTTCTCAGCTGTGCCTACACTCACAAAAGGCTCAAATACAATCAAAGTAACAAAAGAGAATGTAAGCAACCTTAAAGTAGATTATGTTCCAATGTATTAAGGAGGTTTTAAATGATTAAACTATATGATAAAGATATGACATATATGGAATCATTTTGCTCTTACAAGGAACTGAAAATAACAGAAGAATTAGAAACTGGGTATAAAACTGCCCAGTTTCAGCTTCCTTATTCTTTTGGTTATTTAAGAGAAGAACAAAAGGTAGAAATAGAAGATTACCTTTATGTCATTAAAGAAGTAAATATGGAAGATGTTGCGGATTATGACGTATATTGTAAGCCTTATTTTGGTAAACTCGCAACAAAAGTCATAGATAATTATGCGGGATTCGGTGTTACATTTCCGCAAATTATGGATGATTTACTTGCAGAAACAGGCTGGACTTGGGATGGAACTATTTATGGTTCTTTTACTATTGATATGCACAATAAGACTTTACTTGAGGCTCTAGCTGATGTTTCAGATATATATGATTGCTTCTTAAAATATGATACAAAAAATAGAAAGATTGCGGCGTCCCCTAAAGAAAGTCAAACCGAGCCTAAGACATCTTATGTTCTGACCCCCGCCGCACTTACATATTGTCAAGTACAATCAAATACTTATGATTTAGTTACTAGACTTTATCCTATTGGTAAAGATTTAGTTACGATTCAAAATGTAAATGGAAACTGTTTATATTTAGAAAATCACCAATACACAGATGAAAATATCGTTGGATACTATATAAATGGTCATATTTCTAATCCAGACGATTTGATGAATATAGCACAAAGGAAATTAGATGAATTAAGTAAGCCGATTGCCGCATACAAGATTCAGTTATCTCAATTCAACTCTCCTCTTGTTGTAGGTGACAGAGTTAGAGTAATTGATACAATCAAGGGAGTAGATATTACCGCCTATGTAAAGAAAATTGTGGAGTTCCCGCATGAACAAGAGGAAAGTTATGTGGAATTAGGTGAGACTCTTATCTCTTTTGATGATATTTACAAAGATTTACGTTCTGCACAGTCTCTTGTTAATGCCGATACACTTAGAAATTTAACAGAATTGAACAAAAAAATCTACTAAAATTTGTGAATTTTTGTATAAAAATTTTTTAATACCGCTGGACTTTTTTGAATAAAGTGTAGACCACAAAATTCATATATATATGAGAGGGAAAAGAATAATTAAGTTTCTTTTCTCTCTTGTATAAAAACTAAAAAATCTAATGGAGGAATTTTATTATGGCTACAGACTGGACAGCAATAAAACAAAAGAAAGATGAATTAATGGAGACAATCCCGCAAGAGATAAAAGATAAATATCTCGATAAGTCAGGAGTTTATGCAATCTATATTGAAGATGAATTGGTTTACATTGGAGAAAGCTCAAATATCTTAAATAGATGGGTTGCACACAAAATCAATACTTTATTTAACTTCAAACAAAAGGATTATCAAGAAGATAAGTATGCAGTATTAAGAGATGCTATGAAGGCGGGACTCAGAGTAAGTTGCAATGTTCTAGAGTATTGCGAGAATGACAAGACAGTGCTCAGAGCAAGGGAAGCCGCATATATCAATGCGTATAACCCTATCCTCAATGGAGGACATTACGCAAACATAAATATAAAAGGTTTTTGCCTTATCAATGAACTTTTAGACAAAATTAACAAAAAAGTATCATAAGTTGATATAAAATTTTGTATAAATTTTTGGGACAAAAGGGTTTAAAAGACAACCCGCAAAATTCATATATATATGTCAGAGGATAAAATATATCCTCTGAAACCATATCCATTATTTATAAAAGCCAATTTTATATAACAAATCAGTTAACCATGATTTGTTTTCTCCTTTGATATAAAGAATGAGGGCAGGTTATTAAGCCTGTCCTTGTTTTTTAGGAGAAATTGGTCAACGAACAAAAGGAGAACAAAATGAGAGAAAATCATGACTACATAACAAAAGAAGAAAATCAAAAGATAAAAGAGATAGCATTAAAAAATAATTTATCTTTGGCGGCGGTTGGTAGACTATGTGAAATCCAAGACCGCTCATTTTGGAAGAGACTTATGGATGGAGCAAAACCTCTACCAGAGCATTCCCGCAACGCATTAAACGAATTTTTTCAAACATACAAGGAGGACTAAAATGGAAACTGCTTTTTTAATCTTGGCTCTTTTTACAGTATTAATTCTTAATCTCAACTGTGAACATTTTAAGCATGAATATCAGCTATATAAACATATGTATGAGATAAGAAAAAGCACTTCTGTAATGCAAAAAGAAACAATCAAATTCCTCAAAGGAAGAATTGAAATATTAAAAGAAAAAAACAAAAGACAAGAAGAAAAAATCAAATTCTTAGAAAAAAGAATTGAAATATCAGAAGAAAAAAACAAAAGACAAGAAGAAGGAGAAAACTAATATGAAAACAAAGAAGATTTTTAGTAAGAAACTCGCACTTGAACTTAGAAGACGCGGTTGCCGCATTATAGGAACAGAACCTAATACATACAGACCAGAATTTGATGTTTATATATTCAAAGATGATGAGAAGTTTGAAAAAGCTCTATCAGAAATCATGGGGAGATAAAAATCCTCTAAAAAAGAAGATTCTAATAAAAACCCCCCAAAACCTTTCCGCACTTATAAAATAGTATCTCTGGAAAGGTTTTGGGGGGTTTATATAAAACTAATAAAAACTAATGATTATAGGAGGTTTCAATATGAAACAATTAAATCTTGGCTCTTACTCAAGAGCAGAAATAGCAGAAATTTTAGGAGTAAATATAAAGGACACTAATCATTTTAAAAGAAACGTTGAGAACAAACTTACTAAATGGGGTTATAGCTTTAAGTATTCCCGCAAAGAAGTAACTATTACAAGAGTTCCTACAACAGCAGATGAAAAATTAGCGGAAATCCTTATTAGAGGATATGATTTAGATATTAGAATTGATACTAATGCGTTTGCCGCTTTCTTTTACTCTCTTGTTGTATTCCCTGAGTTTAGTTCAATGCCTTGGGAAGAAAGGGCGGTTTTCCTTAAAGATGAATTTGGAGTTTGTGTCTCAGATAGAACTCTCAGAAGCTGGTGTTCCCGCTTATTACAGACTTCTACTGTTATAAAAGATGATTCAAATAAAACAAGATGGATAACAGGATATTATCAAGGAGAGAAATTCCGTGAATTAGTTGATGGTGATGATAAATTAGAGGAAGTCGCTGATGAATATTATAAAGATATGAGAGAGCTTCTTGAGCAATATAAGAAATTAGAAAAGACAGAAAAATGGAATATAATTAGAAAAACTCTTTGGGATAAACATAAATGTTGTATTTATTTTTGCAAGTCTATAGTACCTTCCGCATTTGATTCTGCTTCTTCTTTTGAGACGATGCAAGAAATGATAGATTTAGTAAATGAGATTGCGGAAAGGGAGCCAGTTGAAACTGAAGAAGTAATTACTTCTTCTATTGTTACAATTCCACAAAAAGATGGATTTGTATTTTAATAGATTTGTATAAAATTAACAAAACCCCCCAAAAGTTTTCCGTACTTATATTTTATATCTCTGGAAGACTCTTGGGGGGTTTTTATTATTTTAATAAATTATCAAGTGGATAAAGATTATTATAATCTTTCTTTAGGTTTGGAAGACACCGCCGCCCGCCCATTAAATCATATTATTATATTATATCTAATACTATTGTTCAAGCGGGGTCAGAAGTGATTAAACTCATATCCACAATTTTCATAATAGAATAGAGGGAAAAAAATCTCTCTATTTTTTAATTTTATAAGGAGGAAAGAAAAATGTCTGATAATAGAAGCACTGATATAAATAGACCATTGACTGATCAGATGAAAGCATGTGTCGATTATTATTTAAGTCATTTACCATACAATCAGACCGCCGCTTATAATGCGGTTTATCCTTCTCAAGGTAGAAATGCTAGAACATTATCCACCGCCGCATCTAAGTTTTTTCATAATCCAAGAGTTATGAAATATAAAGAAGAAAGATTAAAAGAATTATATGAAGAAGCCAATATTAATGCTGAAGCTATTGCTTTAAGATTGGCGGGCATTGCATATAATGACGATAAAGATAACACTCAATATGCTTTGAAGGCTATTGATTTATTACAAAAGCAATTAGGATTACAGAATAAAAATGTTAATCTCGATGCTGATGTCAAAGGGGCGGTTCAGATTGTTGAGGATATAGACCCTGAGAGTTAATCTGAGTGATTGTGTTGGTAAAGGATACGGTCAATTTTGGAACTTTAAAGGTAGATATTTGATTGTTAAAGGTAGTCGAGGTTCTAAGAAAAGTACAACCGCCGCCTTGAAGATTATCTTTAATATGATGAAGTATCCTTTATCTAATGCTATTGTTGTAAGACAAACTTTTAATACTTTAAGAGATTCGTCTTTTAAACAGTTGCAATGGGCAGTTGAAAAGCTAGGGGTTGCTCATTTATGGAAGTTCACAGTATCCCCGCTTGAAGCTACATATATACCAACAGGACAGAAGATTTATTTTAGAGGAATGGACAACCCGCTCTCTATTACTTCTATTACTGTTGCTAAAGGTTTTCTTTGCTATTGTTGGTTTGAAGAAGCATATCAAATAACAAGTGAAGAAGATTTTAATAAGATTGATTTGTCTTTAAGAGGTCAATTACCTGAAGGGTATTACAGACAAATCATTATGACATTTAATCCATGGTCAGACAAAATATGGATTAAGAAAAGGTTCTTTGATGAACCAAACACAGATAACAAATTAGCTATAACGACAACCTATCAATGTAATGAATGGCTTGATGATACTGATATTGATATTTTTAATGAGATGAAAGTAAAGTATCCAAGACGTTATGAGATTGAAGGTTTAGGTAATTGGGGTGTAAGTGAAGGTCTTATCTTTGATAATTGGAGAGTTGAAGAGTTTAAACGAGACTCTTTGGATTTACCGATGTGGATAGGGCTAGACTTTGGATGGAAGGACCCTACTGCTATAGCCATACTCAGGGTGGATGAGCCGAACAAGAAGCTCTATTTCTGTGAAGAGTATTATCACTCTCAAAAGACGTTGGTTGAAGTGGCTCAATGGTTAAAAGATAATGGTTATAGCAAATCTTTAATTATGGCTGATAGCGCGGAACCCCGCTCCATTGTAGAGCTGGGACAACAAGGAATACTAAAAATCAAGCCCGCAAAGAAGAGTGCTGGCTCCATCATGGAAGGTATCCGCAAACTTCAAGAGTATGAAATTATTATTCATCCCTCTTGTGTACATGCAGAGATTGAATTTAGTAATTACACTTTCCAAAAGGATAAAGATGATACATGGATGGATAAGCCTATAGATGACTTCTGTCACCTTATAGATGCCGCCCGCTATGCCTTACAATGTGGTAGTCAGCGCAAACAATTGCAGACTTTAGATAAAACTAGACTAGGAATCTAATTGGAGGGTTTTATATGGAGCTATTAGCTACTTATTCAATCGAGCAAATTATTCTCTTCTGTATTGGTATTGCTATGGCAGGTAAGAAATTGCTTGAATTGGTTGATTACTACAAGAACAGAGGTAAGAAAGTATATGAGGAGCAATCTCATATAGAAGCAAGTCTGGCTCAGATAGCCTTATTGGCAGAGAACATTGATAAGATAAACAAGAGGCTAGACTTATTAACAGAGAGTGATAAGGATGATATAAGGAGTTGGATTGTGGAGAAATATAACTACTACAAAGCCAATCCCGATGAAAAAATAGATTCCTATATCATGGATACTATAGAACGCCGCTTCAATCATTACCAAACTGAAGGCGGCAACTCTTACATTTCTTCTATTGTTGAAGAATTAAGAGAAAAATATAAGGAGGAATAAGACTTTGTTTAACTATAAGATGAGTAAGGAACAAGAACTTACAGTTGAATTGATTAAAAAGATAATCAATAAACATAAGCAAAATGATGTTCCTAAAATGGTAAAGATGGACAAGTATTATCATGCAAAGAACGCTATTCTTAATAGACAAATGGCTGATGATACAAAACCAAATAACAAGGTTGCACATCCTTATGCTAGTTATATTACTGATACTCTCACAGGTTATTTCATGGGTGAGGGTATCACTTATAGTTCTTTAGATGAAGCCGCCGCAGAAGAACTTAACTTAATCCTTGAGTATAATGATGCGGCTGATGAAGATATGGAACTAGCAAAAGATATGTCAATCTATGGTTTAGCTGTTGAATTGCAGTACATTGATGAAGATGGCACAAACCGCATTAAGAAACTTGACCCTAAAGAAGTTGTCTTGATTTATGATGATACCCTTGATTGTGAGCTATTGTACGGAATCCGCTATTATGAAGGTATTGATTTACTCACAGATAAGAAATACTACAATATTGAAGTTTATACAGACAAAGAAATTATCAGCTATAAGGCTGATGAATTACTTGGTTCTCTTACTTTTGTTGGTAGTACACAACATTATTTTGGAATGGTTCCGATTTCTGTATTCTTCAATAATGAAGAAGAAATTGGTGATTTTGAGCCTGTAATCTCTCTTATTGATGCTTATGATTCTCTTGAGAGTGATAGCCTTAATGATTTTGAATATTTTGTTGATGCTTACTTATGTTTAACTGGATTGACAGCAGATGCTGATGATGTAAGAGCAATGAAGGAAAACCGCGTCTTACTATTAGACTCGGACTCTGATGCTAAGTGGCTTACAAAGAATGTTAGTGATACTAATGTTGAGAATATCAAAGACAGGATTGATGCGGATATTCATAAATTCGCAAAAGTACCTGATATGAGTGATGAAGCATTTAGCGGTAATTCTTCTGGTGTTGCAATTAAATATAAGACAATGCCAATGGAAAATGTCGTTGCAATCAAGGAAAGAAAGTTTAAAAAGGGTATTCAGAGAAGAATTGAAATGATGTTTAATATCTTAGCTCTCAAAGGTACAAACTATGATTGGAGAGGAATTGATATTTCATTCACTCGTAACTTACCTACAAATGATACAGAGATTGCTTCTATGGTTTCTACATTAAGCGGTATTGTATCTAATGAAACATTACTTGCTCAAGTTCCTTTTGTTACAAATGTTCAGAGTGAACTTGAAAAAGTACAGAAAGAAAATAAAGCAAACCCATTTCTTGATTATAAGATAGGGTTGAATGGAGAAGATGAAGATGAGCGAGCACAAGAGAAGGAAGAGGAGCAGTTATAATAACCGCAAATCTTATGACGATGAACTCGCATTAGTCTTAGAACTTCTTGAAGAATCCAAAGATTATGAGGAAGCCGTTGCCGCACCATTTAAAGAAGCCTTTGATAAGCTGATTAAAATGTACGAGTTATGGCTTCCTTTCTATTTTAAAACAGGAGTAAACAATAAAGAACTTACCCATTTGATTTCTTCTCTTGTTGATGAAAAAGGAAGAATTAAGACTGATATAAGCGAGACTTTAAAAGAAATTGAAAACAAGACAACAGACCTTGAAATTCAATATCTCACCGCTTGGCTTATTCTTGATTATGAATTAACCGCAAAACAGACTGCGGATTCCATAAAACTAGACCCGCAATCTTATATGAAGTTTATGAATAATACTAAGGCACATGAAATTATTAAACAGCCTTGGTGTAAAGACAATAAAACCTACATTGACAGAGTAAAAGAAGCTACTTCTGAAATGAATAGGGAATTAAAGATGGTTATAGTTCAAGGTATCAAAAGAGGCTGGTCAGTAGATAGAATGACTGAGATATTGAAGAACATAACAGGCACAGCGGAATATAAAGCCCGCCGCCTTATTAGAACAGAAACAATGGCAGTATATTCAAAAGTAACAAAAGAAATGTACTTAGAACGAGGAATCGAATACGTTGAAATCATTGGTGATGCGGCGTGTGGTGGTATCTGTCTAGATTATGTAGGAGAGGCACTACCTTTAAGAGAGGCAGAGATTGGTGATGACCTACCACCCTATCATCCTAATTGTTGTTGTTCCTTTTGTTCTTATACAGAATTTGATGAAATTGATATAGAAGAAAGTGAAGAAGACGTGGGCACTTTTGATTAAAATCATATACACAATTTTCATAATAATATAGAGGGCAAGATTAGAGCTTGAACTCAGAAAGGAAAAAGAATCATGGACAATACAAATGTAAATACTACAGGGTCAGAACAGTCAACTGGAACTGATAGTACAGAAAAAACTTATACTCAGGCTGAAGTAGATGCAATGTTACAGGCTGAGACTGACAGACGAGTAACCGCCGCATTGAAGAAACAAGCACATAAATTTGAGCAAGAGAAAGCTGAAGCAGAAAAGCTCAGAGATATGGATGATGCTCAAAAGAAAGAATATGAGTATAACAAGAAAGTTACGGCACTCGAACAAAAGGAAAAAGAACTTACTTTAGCTCAGAATAAACTTGAAGCCTCAAAAGTGATGGCTGAGCATGATTTACCTATTTCTTTTGTTGATTATATTGTTGCCGAGGACGCTGAAACTATGATGGCAAACATTAATTCATTTGAAAAGTTATGGAAGACTGCAATGAGTGAAGCGGTTACAAAGAAATTAGCACAGCCCGCTCCTAAGTCTTCTACTTCTGTTGCTGGAGGAATAACAAGAGAACAGTTCAAGAAAATGTCTATTCAGCAGCAAGCAGAATTATATAGAACACAACCAGAGCTGTACAAACAGCTTACACAGTAATTTTAGGAGGATAATTTATTATGGCACATACAATTTATGAAAACTTTGTTCTTGAGAACAAGATTGAGGATTTATTTAATACACATCTTGATTTAAATCAGTTCTGCACACAGGATAATTCCCTTACAGAGAACGCTGGTATGAAGAAAAAGATTCACACTTATACTGCAACAGGTAATGTAGAAGACCTTGCAATGGGTACTGGTAACTCTGGTGACATCGAGGTGAGCTTCACAGAGAAAGAATATGAAGTTGGTGTTACTCAGGGTAGATTTGCTTACTTTGATGAGCAGGAAATGCAGGATCCTATGGTAGTTGAAGCTGGTCTTGAAGGGGTTGCCGCAAAGATGGCTAATGACCTTACTTCTAAGATTGTAACCGAGCTTGGTAAGACTACTCTCATTAAGGCTACTGCTACTACTAATGTTGTTACTTTTGCTGATGTTGTTGATGCTATTGCTCTCTTCAACACAGAAGATGAATCTGGTTTATACATGCTTGTTTCTCCTGCTGATTTAGCTGTTCTTAGAAAGAGCCTTGCAGATGAACTCAAGTATGTTGAAGCATATGTAAGAACAGGTTACATCGGTTCTGTATGCGGCGTTCCTGTATATGTTTCTAAGGCAGTTCCAGCTCACACAATCTTCATCGCTTCTAAAGAGGCTGTAACAGTCTTCACAAAGAAGGGTTCTGAGATTGAGCAGGAAAGAGATGCAAACCTCAGAAAGAACACTATCTATGGTCGTAAAGTATCTTTAGTTGCTCTTACAGATGGTACAAAAGCTGTAAAGATTAATATCAAGCAGTCATAAGCAATATAGAAGGAGTTAAGCTATGTTAGATAAAATTAAATTATTACTTGGCTTAACTACAGATGATAAGGACGAGTTAATTCTCGCCCTTATCTCTATCTGTAAAGACCAAGCAACTACTTATTGTAATTTAGAAGAATATTCTGAAAAACTTAATTCCTCTGTTATTGAAATGGTTATTGAGAGATATAATCGCATAGGAACAGAAGGAGTCAATATGACTGCATCTTCTGGAGTGAGAGAAGAATTTTATTCAGGATACTCAGACAATGTTCTTAGAAATCTAAGAAAATACAGAAAGGTTAAGTGTGTTTAATTATGGTAATTAGAGATAAAATCACTAAGATAACATCAGACAAGATTTCTGATGGTATGGGCGGTTTTGACTCTCAATCTGAAACACTTACCGATATTGAGTGTAAGGCTTCCTTGAATACGAGTCCAGAAGTAGCCGCCGCATTTGGTCTGTCTAGAGAACAAGTGCTTTATGTGGTGACTAAAGAAGAGCTTGACAAGGAAGCCTTTTACTTGTTTAATGACATGAAATTTTCATTAAGGTTTCAGACTAAGAATAACCGCTTTTATTTCTCTACTCTAATAGAAGTTAAGAAAGGAGAGGAATAATGTTCACAATAGATAAAGATAGTAATGCAATGACTATTATTAAGAAGGACACTGCTACTATTTCTCTTTCTCTTGAGAATTACAATCTTGTAGATGGAGATGTTGTTAAATTTACAGTTGCTACTAAACTTGAATCTCAGACTCCTGTTATTAGCAAAGAGATTACCGCTTTTACAGATGGTGCGGCGGTCATTAGTTTAACAACAACAGATACAAACATTACAGAAGGCTCTTACTTCTATGATATACAGATTTCAACAAGAGATGGAATAGTTGATACAGTAGTGGGTCCCGCCAAGTTTGTAGTAAAAGGAGGAGTAACGTACTAATGGATAATATTAAAGGTAATATAAATTCCATTGGTAATCTTTCTCCTATTGTTAAAAGTTCTGATTCTCTTGTCGCAAAAATGAGTGCGGCGGGTGGTGGTTCTCAAGGCCCAGCTGGTGAATCTGCATATGAGATTGCAGTAAGAAATGGGTTTGTCGGAACTGAATCAGAATGGCTCGATTCCTTAGTAGGTCCCGCTGGACCTCAAGGTATCCAAGGAATACAAGGCATCCAAGGAGAAACGGGTCCAAGGGGTGATACTGGACCTCAAGGACCTCAAGGAGAAAAGGGTGCCGATGGAACAATGACATTTGAAGACCTTACTCCAGAACAAAAGGCATCATTAAAAGGCGATAAAGGAGATAAGGGTGACAAAGGCGATAAAGGTGATAAGGGAGATACGGGTGAAGCTGGTCCTCAAGGAGTACAAGGTATCCAAGGTCCAAAGGGTGATAAAGGCGACACTGGAGAACAAGGACCTCAGGGTATTCAAGGTGTAGCTGGAACAAACGGTACAAATGGTACAGACGGCTATACCCCTGTTAGAGGAACTGATTATTGGACTCAAGCAGACCAGCAAGCAATAATAAACGCGGTACTAACTGCCCTTCCCGCCGCAGAAAGTGTGAGTGTATGAGTAAATATTCAATAGATTCTACTACTCTTACTTCTATTGGTAATGCAATAAGAACAAAAGAAGGAACATCAGCGGCAATACCTGTTAGTGATTTTGCTACTAGGATTACTAATCTTCCTTCTGGCGGCGGTGGGGATGACTCTAGTATATGTGACTTGCCTTATAGCCTAATTATAAATTCTGTAGCAGGACAAACTAAAATCATTGGAAGTAGTTATCAGAATTATGGTGCTATTGTAATTCCATATTCTGTTTGGAGTAAATTTAGTTCAATTAATTTTAATTATTCTATATATACTAGTTCACAACCTAGGTATGACGTGTATCCTTGTCAAATACGAGCATTAATTGGTTGGGTAACTTATGATGAAAGTAGGGCTTGGCAAGCTGCATATCAAGGTTTTTCAGGATACTCTAGTGATGATATAGTAGCAACTCTCATATCAGATTGTGAAGGTACCGTTTCATCTACTTATAATCTTGATTGTACTAACTTAACACCGCCCTCAGATACTAAAAAAGATTTAGCAATTTTAGTACAACTTAGAAAGAAACCTAGTACCGACTATGACTCTCATATGTTCTATATAAAGGTAGGAAACTTTGAGGGGGTTAAAGCATGATATATTTTAAATTAAATGATGATTATTGCTCTGCGGAATACATAAATGAACAACTTGCAGAACAAGTA
>Ga0326512_10001699_pt1 | contig 16653 bp, 19 predicted proteins | sample 1_2617_0518_D_FD_203652 | JGI IMG/M metagenome (GOLD analysis project Ga0326512, IMG submission 203652) | Bovine rumen microbial communities from UC Davis, California, United States - 1_2617_0518 | ecosystem: Host-associated > Mammals > Digestive system > Stomach > Rumen | place: USA... | reverse complement strand
TCTACACCGTTTAAAGCGCTCTTTAACGAAGAGAGGTCGGTCGCCAGATCGTTCGCGGCGTGCACCGTCTCCCAATGCGCCGCGGTCCAGGCTTCGGTCGTGGCGATGTCGGACTTGGCTTTGTAAAGCGTGCCGGCATGCCAGGCGTAGGTCCCGGCCGCTATGGGATAGGTCAAGTCGTCGTAATTCGCAGCGATTGCGGCCTGGATCGCGGTCAGATCCGCGGGGAAGCTGTCGATGGCCGCCTGCACCTGGTCCACCAGCTGTGTAAGGTTCGGCAGTGACTCGGTGGGATATACCACCGTATCGGTGGACGTCCGGAGGATATTGCCCACGCCGCAGTAAATGCACAGCGTGGCGTCTCCACTTGTGACGAATATGGTGAGCACAAACCGGCCGGGCACCTTATAGCAGTCCTCGTCCAGGACTACCACGGCCTTGCCGTCCTCCAGACTGCCGGTGAGTGGCACCGTGGCTCCGGTAGACGCCATCAGAGTGCCGGATACGCTGCCGGTGATGGCGATGGTCTCCGCCGAGCTCTGCGCTGCGTACTGCGTAATCACGAATTTATGCGCGTTGGCCTCTCCGCCAAAGAGCTGCCCGCCCAGGTCATCCACCCGGACCGACTTGCCGGCGATATAGTTTTTTTCGAGTGTCAGCTGCATGACTTCTCCTCCTTTATGCGCTCATTTCGTCGTAGAGTGCGTCCAGCGCATCGCTTTCGAGTGCCGAATCATAAATACGGCACTCCTCGACCGTGAACGCCGTCTTATAGTGTATTTCTGTGCCCTCCAAGTTGTAACGCGCACCGATGAGCAGCGGCAAGTTGATGGCGTCAGCCTCAGTCAGCGCGCTGATCACGCTGCTGTTGAAAGCCTCGCTTGCGCTGTTGCAGTGCACCGTGTACGAATCGCCATCCTTTGCGATGATAATTACATTCGTGCCGCCATAATTATCAATGAGATGGTTCGAAATATCTGGGTTATCCCTCGAAACCACGTTATTCGAAGCGCCAAAAAGCAAATTCGCGCTCCCTGCCTCATAGTAGCGATACAGAAGCCCCTTCCAGGTGCCATCCAGTGTGCAGCAGAAAATATTCGCTGGCCAGCCCTGCGGGCTTGTCGGCGTGCCGGACCATTTGATGGCGAAAGTCCAGCTTTTTGATACGTCATCGTAGAGCTTGATGCGGGTGTTGATATAGCTCTCGCCGCTGAGAGTTCGCGGCGTTGACAGCTTATAAAGCAGCGTGCCGTAGGCATCCGTCTCCGGCTCGCTTCCTCCGCCGCCTCCGCCGCCGTGCGTGACGAGGCCCATGGTGCCAAGCTTTTCTACCACCAGCTTGCCTATAGCCTTGTAGCCCCACGCGCTATAGTGCAGCGTCCCAAATTGATTTTCTCCGGACTGCCCGCTCAAAAATTCGCACAGAAGTGGCGCGTTTTTCTTGATCGGGTCGGTGGTGGTCCAGTCGGCAGTGTTTACCGAATTGAAAGGGATCCCGGCCATGGCGTAGCCTCGATATGGCAGCTGCTCCATCAGGCTGATCACATGGCACACGCCATCCGCGTCGGTGAATGTGTCTTTGATCAGCTGCAGCGCCTCGCCAGAAAATTCGCGGCTGATGATGATCAGATAGCTATCATACTCGCCGTACTCGATCATCGCTTGGACTTCTTCGATCCAATTCGAGACTGATGTATAGCCTCCATTGGCACCCATCCAAATAATAGCCACGCCGCCGTGGCAGTGGCGCATGGCGTAGCTTTCGATTTCTGTGCCGGCCGCGGCCGTGACTGCCTCGCCGTCCTCGAGCCGCTTAAAATAGTAGTTGTATGTGGTTTCATTGTTCAGCGATTCGTTGGTGAGCTCTCTATAAAGTATGCCCTCCACGCCGCCGATCACGCACGGGTTTAACCCGCCGCTTTCGACCTCTTTATGGATTTTCACGAGGGCGCCGGAGCGGCTACGGAAACCCTGGCCGGTGGTGATGTTATAAATTTCGGTCACCTGCTGGATGAGCACCGGCGTGTCTTTGCTGGCCGGTATGGCGAGCGGTTGCTGGAGTACGATGGGATCCGCCCCCTGCCGTGCCATGATGGCGTGGCAGTCCTCACTGCGTGAGCCAAAATTGACTACGTCCCAGGTCTGGCCGACCCATGCCGGATAGCTATATGCCATATACGCATTATGTCCGTCCGGCTGCATCACCCATCCGCCGACGCCCTCCGTGAGCGAGTCACCCCAGCACCATATTATAAGCCTGCCGCCTCCAGCATTGCCCGCCGGAAAGCTGTCAACGGCCGCCTGCACCTGGGTCACCAGCTGCGCCAGATTCGGCAGCGACTCGGTAGGATATGCCACGGTATCGGTAGACGTGCGGAGAATATTACCCACGCCGCAGTAAATGCACAGCGTGGCATCTCCACTGGTGACGAACATGGTGAGCACGAAACGGCCTGGTACCTTATAGCAGTCCTCGTCGAGGACGACGACGGCCTTGCCATCCTCCAGGCTTCCGGTGAGCGGCACCGTGGCGCCGGTTGACGCCATCAGTGTGCCGGATACGGTGCCGGTGATGGCGATGGTCTCCGTCGAGCCCTGTGCGGCGTACTGCGTAATCACGAATTTATGCGCGTTGGCCTCTCCGCCAAAGAGCTGCCCGCCCAGGTCATCTACCCGGACCGGCTTGCCGGCGATATAGCTTTTTTCGAGTGTCAGCTGCATATTTTTCCATCCTTATGGTATGAGCGTCTCCACGCTCCCGTCCGCATTTACGCGGATCGTTTGGCCGCCGACCACGGTCTCCCCCTGCTCCTCAGCCTCGCGGAGCTGCTGCTCCCTGGCGGCTTTTTTAGTTTCTAGCTCGGCAGCTTCCCTTTTTTTCGTCTCTGCCTGGATCGCCGCGTCGATCTCCCGCAGCTTTTCAGCCAGGCCGCCGAGGATCGTGTCAACATCCGCCAGCTTCCTGGCGTTTTCGAGCCCTTTATACGGTATCGAATCAAGAAGTGCTCTGGCGTGTTCTACGGCCTCCACCATGGTAAACTGCTGCATGCTGCACCTCCGTTATGTGCTCGTGCGTCCTAAATAGTTTATTTTTCCAGACGATGTGCTGAAGCTGCCGTCTGTGATACTCGTCACCAGCCTGCCGGCCCAGTGCCCTGTGATTCCGGATTCCGTCGCATCAGTGGCTGCGAAAATATGGCGATCGGTAAATGTATATGCCGGGAACGTGCATGTAACGCTAGTGATAAAAGTTTTCTCCTGCCACGACACATTATAAGTACTTGTGCCGCTCTTGTACTGGAAAGTATCACATAGCAAGGTATTGAAAAAGCCAGCGGTAGCGGCTACTACCGAGCCGCTACTATCTGTGTATATCACGTTGCCCACTGTAATATTTGAGCCGCTGAGCTTGATCTTGCTGGCGCTGATTGCTACGGATGATTCGGCGCTATTGATCGCCGCGACAATGCTCGCCGAATTGATCACATTGCCATCCTGTGTAGACGATACCACCAGTGCAATTTTCCCAGCCTCCACGTCGACCCTGCCACTGAGCGCGCCCTCCGCCGCGGTGGCACGTGTCACCTCTGCGCTGATCAATCCCGAATTTATCTGTACATTCGAGTTCAGCGACTGCATGCCCTGATAGATAGAGAAGATACGCACGCCGGCGTCCGCGCCGATCGTGATGCCGCTTCTCCACATCTGCTCGATGCCCGTGCCATCCACGGCGTCAATGGTTTTCGTCAAGACTTTTGCCCAGCCATTGGCGTCGGCTTTTCCTCCCCCGCCGCCCCCTCGCCTGGCGGAGGCCTTGACGGACTGGGCCATATCCCTGGCGCTGGCCAGGCTGCCGGTGATGTGCGGGATCTCTGTGGACATGCTCACGCGGATCCGCGTCACAGCGGAGTCATCCAGCACGTCCGGCCATGAGAAAGATACCACGCGCTCGTCGATCGGCTGCCTCCAATCAGGCAGCTGGGCGCGGCATATGCCGCCGAGTGTGATCCGGTCATACGCGTCGCCGGTCAGCTTTTGCAGGTCCAGGCCATTGATCTGCAGGGCAATCGCCGGCACGGAGTGCGCCTGCAGCACCTGCTGCGCGTATTGTTCCGCGGTGAGCCCGGGCGGGATCTCCTCAGCTTTGATGTCCGTACACCTGGCCCGGATGCCAAAAACCGCCTGGCTTGCCGAATCGTTGTACACCTGCACCGTGCTGGTGCCGTCGCTGCCGGTGACGGTAAAAATCAGGCGGTTACACATCTCCCGATCCGAGACGGATAGCTGAGCGCTCTCAACATTTCGCGAGAGCGTAAAGCCCGCCTGGATGCCGGCCGGCAGCGCCCGCAGTGAGAGGCGAAATGGAAAGACGGTATAGTCATATACCCAGTAGTATCCAGGCCTGGCCTCGCGTACCATCTCCAGAAGCGTCCACAAGTCCTGATAATTCGGTTGGATCACCACACTAGCGTCCAGCTCGCAGGTCCCGCGTACCCAGTACGCGCTACTTTGCTGGGCCAGGATGAGGTCCATCCACTCCGTGGCGGTTTTGGTCTGTGCCTCCTCCGCGGACTGGGCATAAACGTCATCGCTCAGGCTGTCGACGGCGCCGATCAGCTGGAGCGTGCAGCTCTGGCCATATGTCGATGAGTAGCTCACCACGCGCATGCGGTGGTTCTCCCCGCGCGGATCGATGATGTCCACCAGATCATGGATGGCCGGCTGCACGCCGGGAAGAATCTGCAGCGTAGCCTTTGGCACGTCCGTGATGCTCAAATCCAGGGAGCAAGAAATAGCCTGCAGCTGGCCCTTGATGTGGCCCGCCGGAGAATACCAGTTAATCGGCCTCAAATCGTCACCCCCCGCGACTTAAAAACCCATGTGCATGCCGTATTCGCCTCATACGTGACAGTCTGGATGCCCGGCCGCAGCCGGATATCCTCCACGCCGTACCTCTGCGCCATCAGCTGGGCGCCGTCCGCTTCGATGTGCATCAGATGGCGCTCGTCATAGCGCAGGTGCAGCGTGTGTCCTGCTGCGACGCTGATCGGGCTGACATTGATCCCATCCGCGCCGACGGACATCGTGACGGTTGTCAGTGTGTCGCCGGTCGGAGTGATGTCCGCCTCCAGGCATCCCGGCCAGGTGCCAAGCACAGCCAGATCCACCGTGCCAGACGCGCCGGACGCGCTGGCCGTCTGCGCGATTTTATCCATCCAATACGGATACCAGTACGCCACGAAGGTGATGCTGATATCCTCTGCCCACTCTCTGAGCCTGCCCAGGCTCGGGGGCTCTTTGCAGGTGACGTAAATCTGCAACCCTGGGCGGTTACTGAGCTCCAGGATCCCCCCATTGGCTGCCCAGGCGGCCAGGGCATTATATGCCTCGGTCCTGGTGATAAAGTCGCGCGCCTGCCGGATGGCCACGGATATAGTGATTTCCCGCTCAGTGATGTGGTTGCTGATCAAATAGGTGCCGCCGCCAGGCCTGACGGCGGTTTTTGTGTCTCTTTTTGGCGCTGATTCGGAGATATGCTGCACAATCAGCGCCGGATGCACACTGCTCAGCTGGATCCCATCCAACCAAGCATCCTGATACCTGGACATTATGCATACCTCCTGCTCATCGTCTCCTCGGCCATAAGGCTCTCGATTGTCGGCAGGATCACCCGGCCGGCCTCATGCCCATCGATCTCCACACGCATGCCGCTGAGGGCTGCGAGGATCGCACCGGGCACGGATGCGCCGCCGGCACCAGCTGCCTGCACGGCCTGCGTCTGAGTCTCCGCCGCGCGGACCACTACGCCGGCCCGTTCGCCGATCACACTCGGCATCCCGGCCATCATCTGGGCGGCAGCCGCGGTGACCATACTTTCGGACCCGGACATGCCCAGGGCCAGGCCCTCGCCGACATACTCGCCGATCTGGCGAGTCAGCCTTGACGGGCTCTGTACCTGCAGAGACGAGGACAGGATTGACGTCACGCCCTCCGCCAGGCTGTTGGCGGCCTGGATGGCCTTGTCTGCCTCACTGTCGATGCCGTTCGCCAGGCCTATGCTGACATTCCCGCCGATGACAAAAGGCGCGTTTCCGATCGCCGCGTCACCGGCGTCGACGGCCTCCGACATCATGCTACTGGCCGCATCAGAGGCCTCTCCTTTATGGTCCTCGATGTACTCAGTGATCCCGCCTATGAGGTTCTCCGCCAGGCTCCAGGCCTGGGCGCCGATGGCCTCACCCGAGCCAAGCCAGCCCTCGACGCCGCCGTACGCGTCCAGCTTATCCCACAGCGCGGCGTTAGGTGCCACCTGGCGCAGACGTGCGAGATCCAGCTGCCCGAAGGCATCCGCGCCCAGGTCCTCGTCATAGATCTGGGTCAGGATCCTGAGCGCCTCGCTCAGATCCTGGGTGCCGTCCGTGGCTTTTTCGGTATCCTCCGCCAGCTGCCTGGCCGCGTCAGCCTCTGCATTGTGTGCGTCAGTCGCCGCGCGGTCCGCGGCCTCGGCGATTTTGTACGTAGTGCCAAGGAAAAGCGCGCCGCCGGCTACAGTCGGCAGCACGGTCGACGCGGCATTGAGCACAGTCGTGCCTGCAGTCCGTAACGTGTTCCCGACGCCGCCCCCGACGGCCGTCGTTGTGGTGGGGGTGGCCGGCACGCCAGGCGTCTGCCCTGTCCTCAGTGCCGTCGCTATCTTAAGCGACGCCACAAGCGCGGCAGCCTTTGACGCGGCCTCTCCGAGCTTAAGCGCGCCTATCGCGATGCCTATGCCTTCGATGGCTTTAACCACGCCATCTTTGTCTTTCACGAGATCCGCAAAAGATTGGATCAGGCCGCCAGCGCTCTCCGCCGCGTCCCTGATCAGCTTGCCGATGTCCTGCTCAGTAAATGCCGCCGCCAGGTTACGGATAGCCTCCTGGATATCCTCCAGGAGTGCCTTGCCTTCGTCCGTCTGCAAATACTCGCGCAGGGCCTTGGCGCCCGCGGCTGCCTGCGTAGCGATTTCTTCAAAAACCGGCGCCAGGGATCCCAGCACATCAAGCTTGAGCGCCTCCAACTCCGCGTTCATTTTGTTCATCGCGTCGTTGAAGCTTCCCAGCGCGTTGACCTGGTCATCGCCAACGATGGGCGCCATGTTGGCGTACTTTTCCCACTCCTCGCGACCCGCCTGGATGATCGGGTTCAGCTCGTCGGCTGATTTGCCCAAAACCTCCATGGCCAGGCCTTCGCGCTTCGTGGCATTGTCCATCTGTCCCAGGGAGCGGATAACATCCCAAAAAACGTCGTCAACGCTTCGCAGCTCGCCCTCGGCGGTCCGCGTCGGTACGCCCAGGGCGTTAAAATTCGCAGCCATGTCCGCGCTGCTCGAATTCATTCCCTTGATAAGGCGCTTGCGGGCCGCGACGATCGTCGATACCTCGGTATCGATAAAAAGGCTTGCATAGCTCCATTGCTGGAGCGTTTTGGTGTCGATGCCCCACACCACCGAGTTGGTGAGCAGCTCGTCGGCCCAGTTGGAGGCGTCGACCTCCGCCTGCCAGAGCGCGGTGGCCATCTCTTTAACTTTCGAGATCACGCTGTCGATCGCTTTATTGATTGAGCTCAGCGACTCAGTGATCCCTTGGATCCCGATGGCGGCGCCGATCCCGCCCACGCTCTCGCGCAGTCCGTCAGCGCTGCCCTTCGATTCGTCAAAGTAACTTTTCGCGTTATCCGCATCCTGGGCGGCCTGCTGCATATCCTCGCCCAGCGAGGCGTAGGCCTTGCCGGCCTCGTCCAGGCCCTGGGCGTTATTCTGAATAGCAGAATTCAGCTGGATGATTTTCGTCTCGGCGTTGGCCAGATTTTGGCGCCACTGCAGCACTTTCGCTGAGTTTTGATCATAGCCGGCCTTTGCCAGCTGTTCGAGCATGGTCCGCGCTGTCTGAGCGGCTTTTTCCTGCGCGTTGAGCTCCTCCTGGAGAAGCTTGCCGCGCTTGGCCATGAGCTCCTCGGCGTCGCCAGATGCCTTAAATTGTGCCTCAGCTGTTTTCAGCTCGGCGTTGAGAGTTTTCGTGACTTTGGCAGCGTCCCGGAAAGCTTTGGCATACGAGCTTTCGCCCTCCACCTTAAGCCTCGCGCCGATATCCTGAGCCATGCACTCACCTCACTATTTAAGCGCCATCATGCGCTGGAATTCGTCCTCTTGATCATCCGGGTCCGTGAATTCTCGTTTGTAGCCCTGACTGGTTATCTGCCAGGATGCGATGATGTCCTCGCACATGCTGAGAGGCATCACCATCGCGTCGGAAGCTGTGAGGCCAGCCCGCAGAGCCGTCTGCAAAAGCATCTCAGACGTCAGCCTGCCGACTGGCTTCCCGCGTTTTTTCCGTCAGGCTTCGCCTCGACGTGCCGGTCCCCGATAATCAGCCGGGAGATCACCTGCATGGTATCCTTGAGGTCATCCATGCCAATCAGCGCGGCCATCTCCTTCTCGGCCGGGAGTTCCGGCACGGGCCGGCCATTTTTCCGCGCCCAGCTGCATCCGCTGATGATGCACTCGGTGATCAGCGCGATCACCTGGTAGCCGCTGGCCGTGGACCAGTCCACGCGGGCCATGTCGATGCCGCGCTCTTCCAGGGCGATTCTGGTACCCAGGGTGTAGGTGGCGGGATAGCTCACGTCTCCAATTTTGATGTCTGCGATTCTCATCTTTTGATGCCTCCAATTCGCAAAAAAGCCCGCCATAAGGGCGGGTATAGATCAGGGTGTAGGTGGTAGCGGGATGCTCGTCGGAAAAATGGCGGATACGGCACCCAGCGCGTTGGCCTCGGTGTCGTAGTCTCCCAAGGCCTGCCAACCGCCGCTGCGATCGCGCAGAATCGTGGCGTCCAGCTTAGGCACCTGGAATTCGATCGTCTGCGCCTGGGTATTGAGCGAATAATTGGGAATCATGAATCTGCAGCGCTTGAAGGCGATCAGCCTCCAGCGCACGACGCCACGGACGATATTTTTGGAGATAAAGGCCACGCCGTGGGTCGTGGGGTTATCGTCGGTGGAGAAAACCACGCGCGCCGGGTTCGCCCCGCTTACATACCTGGCGCCGAGGAGATGATACGCTGAGTAAAAGTCCAGCTCGTCAATTTCCACGCTCAGCGTACCACTGCCGAAAATGCCCATGCTCTCGGCCGTCTTGTTGTCAGCGTTGAGGATCGTCGGCTCCCGGCCATCGATCGACACGTCCGCGGATATCATTTTCGGTCCGATGACAGCAGCGCTGTAATAGTAGCCGAATTCATTCTCATGATATTCGGCCGTGATAAATTTCGAGAGGCCGATGGATGCCATGCCGGCACCTCCTTAGATGCCGAGCACGGTACGCATGGCGGCGATGGCGTCGGCCTCGGTGTCGTAGTCGGCCCAGGCCTGCCATTTACCGTCTGGCCGCGTCAATACTGTGGCGCCCAGGCTCGGCACCTGGAATTCTACGCTCTGGCCTTGTGTGTTGATGGTGTAGTTGGGCACCATGAACTGGACGCGGTACAGGACGATCAGTCGCCACTTGACCGTGGCATTGTGGACCTTTTTGCCGATGAAGCACTCCGCGAAGTAAGGCGGCGCGTCATCGGTAGAAAATTCAGCGATAACCGGGCTGCCGGTTGCTGGCGGAGTCAGGCCGAAAAGCTCGATCGCGTCCTCCAGGCCAAGCTCGTCGATTTCCAAAGTCGCTGTGCCTCCGCCAAAGATTCCGTAGGCTTCGGCCGGGCCGTTGTCGCCGAAGAGAATCGTCGGCTCGCGGCCCTGGATGTCCAGGTCCACCGAGATGGCCTTTCCGATTTTCCGCAGGTCGGAGTATGTCACCACGCCGGTGGTGTCTTCTGTGTATTTTGCGACGTATGGCTGCGAAAGACCGATATTTGCCATGTAATCACCCCATGATTTTTTTTATTTGTTCGTCAACCTTGGCCTGCATAGCCGCCAGCGCTTCCGCGCGTGCGGCATTGATTGCCGGCCGCAGAAAAGGATGCTTTGCGCGCACGCTGGATCCGGATTCGAGCGATCTGGCCAGCATCACCAGCGGAACGCCGTTCGGGTAGCCTTTTTCCGTGCGCCTGGTGTAGCCGTTGACAGAGATGGCGCAGGTCACCTCGTCATGTCCGTGATCGAATTTTGAGATGCCCAGGCCGCCCAGCATGTCCTCCTTGTCATCGGCTGTCAGGCCGTGATAAGGCTTCGGCTCGCCTCCGGATGTCGGCAGGCCTTCGATGGCTGCGCGCATGGCGTCAGCTACTACGCCGGCGCCATCATATAGGGCCGCGCTGGCCACCTTCGCGGAGTCCTTGGCAAGCGCGAGGAGCTTATCCTCCCACTGCTCCAAACCGGTAAATGTGAGACTCGCCACGCGCTCACCTCCTCATCCAGGCAGACACTCAAAAACCCACTCCCGACGAGTGAACCCGGTATACCGCTCGTAGTGTGGGCCATACTCAAGGTACCAGGATACGCCGATGGCCTCCATGGTCTCCTCGATCATGGCCGCCTTGGCTTTGCCGGCGCTATGATATGTGTAGAGATCCACTGTGCCTCGCAGGATCTTATCCGTGTGGTGGTTGTCCGCCAGCTGGTCATGGTGCCCGTCGAGAGCATACACGCCATAGTCGGCGTGCAGTTGCTCGGCGTTCTCCCATTCACCTTCGGCAAAAGGGATCCCGGTGGCGAGCAGGGCGGCGATCAGATCGCTATAGCGCATGCTCTCTCACCCTCTCGATTGTCAGCTCGATGCGCCGATCCGCGCGCACGTATGCGCGCAGGATTTTATAGCGCCTGCCCTCCAGGACGCAGTAGAGCTCGTCGCTATACTCGCTATAGTCGCCGAGCACCAGGATATATTCCGGATGCATGCCATGGCTCAAGGCCTCATAAGCCTCGCGGCGTGTGACGCTCTGGACATCGGCGAAAACCTCGCGGCCCTCGATCGCCGGTGCCTCATAGACACCGTGCGCCTGAGGTAGGGCGGAGAGCAGGGTGACGGTTGTCGGCCTGATCATGCCCCCGCCTCCTCCACGAATTCGGTATAGCCGGACGCCTGCCAGAGCTGGCCCTTGAGTGCCTCATAGGCGGATCTCAAGCGATCATATTCGTCGCTCATCGTGTTGAATTGCATCGCACAGTAGAGCTGCACTGCCTGTATAATGAGAGGATCTGCTTGATCATCCTGGGTGATACCCACGATATGCAGGTCCGCCAGTGCTGCGGCGATGTACTGTAGGATCAGGGCATCATACGCCCCCGTGTTGATCCGCAGCGCCATTTTAACGAGATCAAGCATACCCTCTCACCTCCGTTATTTTTTTGCTGTCTTCCTTGCCGGTTTCGCGGCAGGCTTGGCCTCGGGCTCGGCCTCAGCTGCCTCCAGTTCGTCCAGGACAGGCTCCGCGCTGTGCGTGGTGAGCAAGTAAAGAGCATCAGCCTGGGACACCTCGACGATATCATCAGGCTGATGCTTTACGCGCACCGCGCGCAGGATTTTAAGCCGCATTAGGCAGGCTTCTTAAGATTGACAAAGTGCCCGAGCTTCGTCACACCGTGAGCCGCGTACTGCTTGCCCAGGATTTCGATGATGTCCTCCTTCTTCCGCGTGACATCATCGTACTTGATAGTCACGTCGTCGCCTTCCGGATAATTCACCCGCTCGCCGGCGAGGTCGCCGACGATGGCGTACACCTTGCCCGCGGTCGCGGCGGAGTAGGCCGGCAGGTGGCTGGAGTACACCTTGGTCACACCGGCGAAGGGATCGACAGCGAAGGACCCGGCGGCATACGCCTCCATAAAGGCCATCTCAGTGAGGCGGTTCATGATGACGACGATGTTCCTGGCATCCTCGGAAAGGTTCGCCGCGGCGGTCGGGATGGCCACGACGCTGGGGGCGAGTGTTACGGACGGGACGCCGATCGCGCTCGCGGTGCTGGCGGCAGGCGCATCGGTGATATCATCCAGGCACTCGTCGGCGAGCTTGCGGAGCACGCGATAGGTGATCTCATCGTATACGTAGCGCAGGAACTCCTCGCCGCGCATGGCTTCAACCTCATCCGAGAAAGACACCCATTTTTTCACGGTTTCCGGCCGAAGCTCCACGAGGCCGAAAGTGAGCTCTTCCTCAGCAACAGCGCCGGAGCCTTCGGCGTGCACGATAGCGTCATCTGCGGACAGTTCGAAGGGCACGCGCAGGTTACCGCGGATGTCGGTGCGGCTGACGCGAGAAAGAATCTCGTTGCTTTCCCAGGCAGTTTCGATGTATTCCTGGAGAATGGTAGGCACCGGCAGGGTGCCATTGGCGGGCGCATTGACAGTCAGCAGGCTCCTGGCCTCTCGGTCGTCGCCGGTACGCAGGTACCTGGCATATGCTTCCACATACCTGTCGGTGCTGCGGACGTCAGTGGGGGGCTCTTCAGCTTCGTGAGACTCGACGACTGTGCCGAGGCCTTGTGCAATGCGGGCGCGGCGCTGCTCGGCCTCCTGGGCCTGGGCGCGCAGCTGGTCACGCTCAGCATTGAGCGTGCGGACTTCTTCCTCCAGAGCGGCCAGGTCGGCGTCCGGATTTTCGAGCAGGGTGCGGATCTCGCTGAGGCGCGCCTCGATTTCCTGGATAGTGTGCATGGTTATACCTCCGTCATAAGTCTGATCTTAAGGACCTGTGCTTTGCGCCGGCGCTCGAACTCCTCGAGGGCGCGGGCGATCACTCCGTCGCTCGCACTGCGGGCGCTGATCTCAGTCGTGGGATTCGCAGGAATCGCCACGGCGGAAACGTCATAAATTTTGCGGAAGCGCAGGATTGTGCGCTTGTAGGTCGTGAGGCCTGTGTCCGCATCGCGGATGGTTTCTTCCTTGTCCTCGCGGACTGTGAAGCCAAAAGACATCTGTGTGGTATAGCCGCCTTTGATCTCGGCGTACACCTGGCGGCCCAGCTCGGTGCCCTCCAGGTGGCCCTCGATGTGCAGGCCGTGATCATCCACGTCCAGCAGCAAAGTGCCGTTGGATCTGCGGGCGAAGACGCGGCCTTCGTGGTTATACTGCATAATCACGTCGCGCATGTCGGCATCTGTAAAGGCATCGCGATCGATCGCCTCGATCACGCGGTAGTTGCCATATCTGTACAGCTCGTACTCCTGGCCGAATGTGGTCGCGTAGCCGACGACAATCATCTGGTCGTCGGCCTCACGTGTTTCGATGTCCGCCATGTTAATTATGCGGTACTCGCGTCTATCATGAACTGGCATTTTATACCTCGCTTTCCGCGCCGGCCTCCGGCGCATTGACGTTGTAATACTCGCCGCGTGCAGGAATCTGGGAGCCGTACGGCTCCGGCAACGGGCTCAGGTTGAGGATGTCGCGGAGCTCGTTGCGCGTCATAAGCCCGCGGTCAGCCAGGCCGCTGATGGCAGCCAGCTTGTCGGCGTTGCTCATGTACTGCAGGCGATTTGTGGCAAAAAAGATTTGATTGCCATAGCTGGCGCGCTCTCGCTCGGTATAGAGCATTCTTGTCATGGCCTCGCTCAGCTGGATGGCGAAAGGCTCCACCGCTCCCTCATAAAACGCAAGCCAGTTGTCGCCGAAAGCCTTATTTTGTATGACGTCTTCATTTACGGCAAAATAATCGAAAACGTTCGTTTTTATGAGGCTCATCTGATCGGCGTCCACCTTATAGGCATCCTGTGATATCTGCTTGATATCCTTGTAGGTATTCGGCCAGAGCAGCACGCCGCCGCTGTGGCCGCCGAAATTATAAGCATCAAATCGCTTCCGTTCGCGCGCCAGGTCCTCCTCCTTCGCCCAATTGTTCGACGTGGCCATAAAGCGATACGTCGCCGAATTCTGAATACCCTCGCTGATGCCCTGCCTCTGCATCTCGATGAGGTCCAGCGTGCTCTTGAGCGCGTCGTTGCTTTCGCCAAAGAGCTCAGAGTCCATTTGGAAGCGCGTCAGGATGCCGACCCGCCAGAGCTCCATGGCCATGCGCCGGCCCTTGGCAAAACGGAAGCGGATAAAGGGCTCGCCCTGGTCCTCCACCAGCTCCCAACTTTGCGGCACGATGCCAATCACACCATTCGGCTCACCGTACTCCCCAAGTGTCGGCACGACGAAAGCCGTGTTCCTGGCGTAGAGCACCGCGGATAGTCGGTACAAAAATTGCGGCCAGGTCTGGAATGCATTCGGCTGCACCCGCAGCCGGGTGGCCAGGTTGGGCTTGGCGCTGCCCGTGATCGTCGGCGTGAGTTTCGACGCGTGCCGGCCATGCGCGTCCAGTGCAGCCCGGATCAGATCCGATTCGTAAATGCTGCCGCTCCACGTGTGCCACACCGGCCGATACCCGTCGAGCAGCTCGAAGGTCTGCCGGGCTCTCTCCGCGGCCCGCGGGCGGCGGCCAAAAATAGCTTCAAAGATTCCCATTTTTTTCTACCTCCTCCGCCTCCTGGGCCGGATCCTCATCGTAGTCGATATTTTGCAGCTGCGCTCCCATCTCGTTCCAGTGATTCGCGCGGACACACAGCGCGTCGAGAATGGCAGCGACGCCGTCGACATGGCACCGCTTCCGCGCCTTGCTGAGTTTTTTCCGGGCGTGCGCGGCCAGGCCGCTCTCGATTTGCTGAGCAGCGTCCAGAAAATGCAGCTTGAGCAGGTCGTTGTCCTCGGCGCTCCGAAGCTTGCCGCTTTTTACCATGCCTTCAAGATCATTTTCGACCCCAGTAAGGTTATAGCCCTGGTATACCGGCTCCATGTGATGCCCATACTGAGCCATGTCTTGCACGAGGTACTGAGCACTGTATCGGTCGTAGCCGATACAAAGCGGATATATCCGATACTGCTCGATCAGTCTGGCGAACCAGACGAAGCAGTCGCGGTAATTTACGTAGTCGTCGCCGGATGGAGTCAGGAAACCGCGCTCAATATATTTGGCATACGGCACCTGGTCCTCGGCTGTCAGCTCCTCGATGCGATTTGCCGGCATGAAGAAATGGACAAAGGCGTACAGGATGCCCTGCTTTTCGATCAGCACGCAGCAGGCCGTGAGGTCGGTCGTCTGTGAGAGGTCTATGCCTCCGACACAGTAGCTGTCGCTGAGATCTTCCAGAGTGTGCCACTGTCCGCCAGGCGGGTCGAACATTCGCCGGATGTCCTGGCCGTGGAACCACGCGATGCTGGCGTTCTGCTTGAGGTTGCAGTACTTGGTGATAAACTCGCTCTTTTTTGAAAGCGATCCGCGGGCCACGGCGATCTCCTCGAGGATATAATCCACGGAAACACTGGTGCCGAGATTCGGGAGAGATTTCTGCAACTCGTTGATATCGTCCCACTTCTCGGGATCGTCGATCATGTACAAAAACGGCGCCAGCCTTGTCTCCTGGCTGGTGCCGTTGATCACCGCGGTGCTGCGCTTTATGATTTCGTCATAAAGGCCCTCGCTCACAAAGTTCGCCGTACTGGTATAAAAGAGCTGCGGCTCCTCCCGGGCTCCCTGGGAGGATTTGATCACTTCCCCGGTTCGCAGGCCCGCCTCACCCTGGAAGGCGCCCACCTCGTCCAGGATGCCCAAGGAGACGTTGAAGCCGTCCGACTTTTTCGATGAAAAAGCGAGCGGCTGCGCGCTTGAATTGCTCCGGGCGATATAGATATCCGTCCGGCGCCTTTTGGCAGCTGCGGCCATCATTGGCTCTTTTGAGATCATCTGATAGATCCCATCGTAGCAGAGACGCGCCTGGTCGAGCTTCGGGGCGCAGATATATACACGCGCGCCATAGCCCCCGCTCAGATACAGGTGGTCGCAGGCGATGCCGGACATGAGCAAGGTCTTGCCTTGCTTCCGGCCGATGATCAAAACGATCTCCCGGAACTGCCGGCGCCCGGTGCTGTCCACGATGCCATACACCACGGACAAAAAGGCCTTTTGCCAGAGGCTCAGGGTAATGAGTCCTGGAGCCAGAGGCCCCTCATGGTGCCTGCAATATCGCTCGATGAAATTGATCACATTCCTGGCGCGCTTGGGATCATACGCCCAGCGTGCCGTCTCCAGCCCATGCACCACGATGCCGTACCACTCTTTGATCCAATGCCCAGCTGTGATCGTGCCGTCCATGATCTGCTGATAATACGCCAAAATGGGGGATCCTTCGTTAGTCGACATTGAATCCCCCATTCTGGCGAATAGGGTCCGCGATTTCCTGCGGCAGCATATCGTCCAGCTGTTTGATGATATTTTGGTACGCCTTATTCGTAGCGGTGTAGATCCGCGACGCAGGGCGCTCGCGCTCGTACGGCTCGGTGTCCGGCGATTGGGAAAAAAGTTCCCACTCACCTGATTTTGCGAGCTCGTCCCAAAGTACGTCGCAGCGGGCCCTCAGCCTGGCGGCCTCGGCGATCATGCCATCCGCCAGGGCCTTGCGCTTCGGCGGCAGCTCTTTGTACAGGCGGCGGAGACGGTTGTGCTCTTTTTTCTCGAGCTTCCGGATCCTCTCCTCACGCTCGGCCGCGCCGGCGTCCGGTGCCAGCTCCTCCATATCGTCCTCGGGTATGATTCGCCGCAAAGGTTCGCCCATGTCTCCGCCTCCTCTCTCACTCTCCCACAAACTCGGCCATTTGGGTAGGGGTCTACGCGCGCCTTGCGCAGTCGCTTGGACC
>Ga0326512_10001698_pt1 | contig 16655 bp, 19 predicted proteins | sample 1_2617_0518_D_FD_203652 | JGI IMG/M metagenome (GOLD analysis project Ga0326512, IMG submission 203652) | Bovine rumen microbial communities from UC Davis, California, United States - 1_2617_0518 | ecosystem: Host-associated > Mammals > Digestive system > Stomach > Rumen | place: USA... | reverse complement strand
GACGGCGATACTTCCGCAATGCTGTACTGAATTTTTTTGCTCTTTGCGAGTGCGTACACCGGACGAATCACAGAATTATGCTCCAGACTGCTGATAATCACGTGACCGCCCTCCCGGGCAATGCCCTGAATCGCTATATTCAGCGCATGGGTACAGTTGAGCGTAAATACGACATTTTCCGGCTCTGCACCAAAAAATTCAGCAATGGTCTCCCGTGCGGAATATAACAGTTCTGACCCTCTGACGGCAATCGGATGGCCTCCGCGCCCGGCACTCCCATAGCGGACGAGGGCTTTCTCAACAGCTAACCGGACTTCGGGAGGTTTGGGGAATGTTGTGGCGGCGTTGTCGAAATTCACTGTCATAAGCCGTCACGCTCACTTTCCAGACTGCGGACGGGGATATTTGCCTTTGCAAGAATCGCCTGAATCTCTTCGGGTTTGCCGACAATCCGCAAAGCATAGCCACATCCTGCATTAACGTTAGTAATGCGTATCATTTCACTAATATAGCCGTTTGCAGTCAGAATCCGCTGTGCCTTTCTGGCGAACGTCTCTGACGGCAGAACCGCCCTGCATATCATAACTATCACCCCTTCAGAAAGATAATACTATATGATATGACAAAAATCAGAAAAATGTTTTTATTTCTTGATTAATAATGCAACACAGTGCGCTGAAATGCCCTCTTCCCGGCCGGTAAAGCCAAGACGTTCCTCTGTCGTGGCCTTGACACTGATTTGTGAAATATCCGCGTGGCAGGCTTCGGCGATATTTTTACGCATCTGTCCGATATAGGGCGCAAGCTTCGGCTTCTGGGCGATAATAATCGCATCTAAATTATTGACTGTATAGCCTTCTTCCTCAATCAAATCCACAACACGCCATAATAATTTAAGACTGTCTGCATCTTTATAATTCGGGTCAGTGTCGGGGAAATGCTGGCCAATGTCGCCGAGTGCCAATGCTCCTAACAATGCATCAGAAATGGCATGTAACAGCACATCAGCATCAGAATGCCCCAACAAGCCCAATGTGTGGGGAATCTTCACTCCTCCGATAATCAGGTCTCTGTTTTCCGTCAGTTTATGGACATCATAGCCGTGTCCGATTCTGATATTCATCATAATAACGCCTCCGCAATCGCCCTGTCTTCGGGTGTTGTAATCTTGATATTGGTATAATCTCCTGTTGTCATGTAGATTTTTCCGCCGATGGCCTCCACAAGCTGACAGTCATCCGTAAAATCAAGCCCATGCCCGAGGGCAAAATCAACGGCTTCAAAATAAAGCCGTTTCCGGAAGACCTGTGGCGTTTGCGTGATATACAGCGAGGAACGGGGCGGGGTATCAATGATTAAGCCGTCATCTACAGTCTTGATGGTATCTTTCACGGGAACGCCGAGTGTCGCTCCGCCGAAGACTCTTGCATCCTGAATTACTTTTGAAATATGCTCCGGTCTGACCAACGGCCTTGCGCCGTCATGGACGGCGATATAATCGGAAGTCCCTGACACCAGTCTCAGCCCCTGCATGACGGATTTCTGACGGGTGTCCCCGCCCTCGGTGAGATTGGCCAGTTTGGAAATATTCAATTTCTGTGCAGTCTCTCTGATGATGTCAAAATTCTCTGCTTTTGTGACAACGATAATTTCGGCAATATCGGGGCATTTCTGGAATGCCGTCATGCATACGCCAATCACAGAGCTTTCCCCTAAGGGCATCAGAATCTTATTGATACCGCCCATCCGGGAGGCATTCCCGGCACAGACCAGTATCACGGATGTATCCGCTGTTTTTGTTTCCGGCATGAAAATTCTCCTTTTCATGATGATATATATTATAATAAGTATAGCATATCCAAACCGGACTTGTCAAGAAAAAATTCCAAAAAATCCCGGAACAGATTCTTCTCTTGACACATGCGGAATTTTGTTGTATAATAAATCTAATAATCGAATGGGAGGGATAATTTTGGATTCTTCATTCTGGTGGGCGAAAATGACACAGAGCATCAGTTCAAATGACAGCTATATCAGCTATTTTGCATTGCTTGCGCTTTTCTGTTTTATCCTGACGCTGGTCTTTTCCGGCATCATCACGAAAAAAATCAATTCCGGAAGTGAACACGGCTTCAAATCCGTGATGTACTATCTATTGGGCATTTCCTATACAGTATTTGTCACGGTGATTTCATTATTTCCATTATTGGGGATGTTCGGAACGGTACGCGCCCTGCTCGGGCTGGATTTGTCCGGAGATTTGGACATCATCAAACAGAGCTTCTTTGATGCCCTCACCTCTACCGCATGGGGGATTATTTTTGCATCCGTCTTCAAACTCCTGAATGCCTTTATCCAGACATTCGCCGAAACACAGCTCGAAAAAGTCAGAAATACGGAGAATTCATTATTATGAAAATCAGAGAAATGATTTTAGACTTCACGTCCCTTCTTGACGTGATTATGATTATCCTGTTTTTCTTTATTCTATTCAGCCATTTTGAAACCGAAGAAATGAAACAGCAGTATGCACAGGACTATCAGGCTCTCGAAGAAGCCTCCGAAGCGGTCGAAGACAAGTCGCTCCAACTCGATGAACAACTCTCTTTTGTGGCTGATATGGAAAATGCCTCTGCTAATAATATGGAAGCCCTGCTCGAATTCATCAAAGGCACCAACCTGAAAGCCTATCTGAAAACCAACTCCCACGGCTGGAGCCTCGAAATCCAGAAAAAAAATGAACAGTCCCAGGAATCCGAAACGCTCATCAAGCTCCGGCAGGATGACAATATCAGCCAGGAAATCAAGAAACTGCTCTATCAGCAGGATTATGATGCTGATGACAGAATCTTGCTTGAATTCGTCTATAATGGCAATTCGCCCGGCACAGATAATGCCTGTGAACAGGTGCTGAAAGCATTCTCCGAAGTCCGCAAGGAATATCTGCATTTTTATTGTTCCGAAACGGATACTTCCATTCTCGAAAGTGAGTGATACCCATGAAAAAAAAGACCGTCAAAGGGCAAGTATTATTTCCCGTGATTGCCGGCGTGCTGATTTTTGTCGGCGGTGCGGCTGTCGGTGCCGGTGCCATGTATCTGTACGGACGTATGCACGGGGGCGGACTCGGTGACAGCATCGAGGCCGGAATCAATCTCAATCCCGAAGAAATCCCCGTCATTGAAACCATTGCCGTCACGGAACCCGTCACACAGCCCGAAACTGAAACGACTGAACCTACCACAGAACCATTCACAGAACCCGTCACAGAGGCATTTTCCGCCATGACCGTGGCCATCTATGAGAACAGCTATTATTATAACGGCACTCCCACTGACCTCGAAAAGCTTTCCGCGATGTTTGAGCGCATGGAAGAACCTGATTTGACCGTCAGAATCATCAAGGCCGATGCTTCCCGGAATGCTGTGGCAAATCTCAAAAAAATGCTACAGAATCAAAAAATTCTCTACATAGAAGAGACCCAGTCCATGACGATTGAAAGCACAGAACCTGTCACGGAATTCCGTTTTGATTAATTATCTATCAGATTTTTCCGCATTTTCACCAAATTTTAATCTTGATTTAATATTGCTGTGCTATGATAACAAAAATGACCCCAAAGGAGAAAATCCCCATGAAAAAAATCATTCTTTCCCTGCTGATGATTCCGGCTCTGCTGTGTACCGGCTGTTCCTCATCCGGGGGCGATTCCTCACAGACAACACCGGAAACAGAAATCACAGAACCCTCTGTGAATTATAACCTCACTGTCGATTTTCTCAAAGTCGGCAAGGCAGATGCCGCCGTCATCAAGACGGAAAATCACACTGTTATCATTGACTGCGGTGAAAAATCTGACGGCAGTAAAATCCGTAACTGCCTGAATACTCTCGGCGTGACCAATGTCGATTACATGATTCTCACCCATTATGACCAGGACCATATCGGAGGGGCGGCAAAAGTCCTCAAGAATTTTACCGTCAGTCACGTTATCGGAGCCAGCTACGCCGAAGAAAGCACCGAATATGCCAATCTTGTCGAACAGATGGAATTGCAGGAACTGGAGTTTGAACTCCCTTCCGAAATCATGACATTCACCCTCGATGATGCTGTTTTCCAGATTTACCCCTGTCAGCAGAGAAGCTATCATGACGGCGATGATAATAACCATTCTTTGGTTATCAGGATGACCCACCATGATGAAGTCTTTCTGTTCACAGGCGATGCCATGCAGGAACGCCTTGTCGAACTGATGGACATGGGGGACTGTGATGTCCTGAAAGAACCCTATCACGGCCGTGAAGTCGCCAATTTAGACGAATTCCTCGATAATGTCACCCCTGAATATGCCATTGTCACCACCGATGAAGAAAACCTCTCCGAAGTCACCATGCAGGAACTCGCCGAGCGGAATATTGAGACCTATGTCACATTCCGGGACGGGAATATCCGATGCATCAGCACCGGGCAGGCCGTCAGCTTTGAAACGGGTCTGAATTTCAAAGAAGAAGAAACTGACGAAGAAGCCGAAGAAATCTCTGCTGAAACCTGATTCAGCCAAATCACAATACCCGGAAATGTCTGAACACATTTCCGGGCATTTTTTGTGATATTTGTTAAAATAAATCCTCTTGACACAATCAGTTTTGTATGCTATAATGAAATAAACCATAAAATCCATCTGAAAGGGGAATTATCATGAAAAAAATCAAAGCCACGGCCTTTCTGTCCGCGCTCATGCTGATGGTCTGCGGTACTTCCTGTGCATCTTCCAAAACATCAGAACCAAAAGCGAAAATGAGCGTTATCTGTAAAAGTACAGACCCCTATTGGGACTCTGTCAAAAAGGCCGTCCAGGATGCCTCCGAAGAAATGAATCTATCCGTCTCTTACGAAGCACCCGAACGGGAAGACTATTCCGCACAAATCAACATGATTAATCAGGCAGTCGCCTCCGGTACTCAGGCAATTATCATTGCCCCTGTCGTTGAAAGCGAACTCAATGACGCGCTCCTGAACGCCGTTCAAAAGGGAATCCCCGTCATCACAATCGACAGTGATGTTTCTCTCCCGGAGCGTACCTGCTTTATCGGAACGCTCAATGAAAGTGCCGCATCTGCCGCGGGGCGGTATGTGCTGGAAATGGCTGATGATGATGCTGTCATTGCCGTTATCACGCATGACACCATTTCACAGACCGCCGCACAGCGGACAAATGGCTTTCTGAATGTCTTCAGCCGGGATGATGTCCCCCAGACAATCTCCATTCTTGACCCCCTGAACTGTGAGGGCGATATTCAGAAGACGGAAGACAATGTTACGGCACTCCTGAAAGAACACCCGGAAATTGACATCATCTATGCAACCAATCAGCCGACAACAGTCGGTGTCTGTCAGGCAGTCAACGGGCTTGTTTCGAGCGGAGACATTCAGCCGGAGCAGGTGCGCGTTGTGGGATTTGACTATTTTGACGGCGCGGAAACATATCTTGAAAACGGTGTCCTTTCGGCTGTCGTGGTACAGAATCCCTATAATATGGGCTATTTCGGTGTAAGATTTGCCTGGAACATCCTCAACGGAGAAAGCGTTGAACCCATCATGGACACAGGCACATCTCTGGTAACGACAGAAAATCTCAATAACCAGGACATTCAGTTTCTGCTTCATCCGGCTTCATGACATGAAAAACCGCCCCAGTGTGCAGTGTGGGGCGGTTTTTCTACCTCTTTACAAAAGCCTTTGGAAAATGTTTTTGCTAAAGAAAAAGATTAGTTCTAATTATATAACACGCGAAATCAAAAAAGATTGGAAAAAAGTTTAAAAAAATTCTCACTTTCTGCGAATTATACAAAAAGCCCTCTGAAAATCAGGGGGCTTTTGTTGATATTCATCAAACTAATTCATACATAGTCACAGCGTTGGCCTTAGTGGCGTTTTCGGCAAGGTTCAGCACTCTGACTCTGACCGCCTTGGCACCCATCTGAATCTCAATGACATCATTGATTTTGACATCATAGGATGCACGGGCGACTTTGTCATTGACAAGCACCTTTCCGGCATCGCAGGCCTCATTTGCGATTGTCCGGCGTTTGATGAGCCGGGAGTTCTTGAGATATTTGTCTAAACGCATGTTTTCACGCTCCTGTCATTTCGGTCGGTTCCTGCTCTTCTTCTGTGCCGAACAGGGATTCTATATTCTCGTCTGTGATTTCGTAACGCGGGACTGTGCTGACGGGCGTAATCATATCCGGGACACAAATCCAGCTTGAGCCAAGAATCCGCTTCCGCTCCGGATGCACATCCAGCACAGGCGCATATTCCAAATCAATATTCATGCCCTGTTCCGCATAGAGTTCATAGCTGTACTCCCTGACCGGATAGCAGTATTCCGTTTTGAGCGAAAGCCCGGAATCAGCTTCATATTCGCGCACTTCCCAGTAAGTCCCGTCAGACATCACAGAACCCTGAGATTCCGCAATCATGCTGTGATACGGCCGATAATAAAACTCATAACTGTACCGGGAAGTACTGAAATCATCAATATACATGACCTGATAATTCTGATATGTATAGACAATCACCTTGCTGAGAGTCTGGAGCATCAGCTCCGGAATATCATCATCATTCAGGTACAGGAGCAGAAAGCGGACATCATTCTCCTGTGTGAGTTCGCCCAGCAGTTTCTGATAGCTTTCATTTTTCAGAAATGTCCGATAGGCCTGTTCCCACTCAATGGCGGGAATGACGGGCATTTCGGGGAGGGCGGTCGTTTCTGGAACGGGTTCTGTCGTTGGTTCCGTGGGGGGGTCTGTCGGCGCGGTGGTTTCTGATTCCGGTTCTGTTTCAGGTTCAGTGGCCGTTTCCGGCTGAGTTTCTGTCACATCCGGGAAAAAGATACTCTGATATTCTGTCGTTTCCGCATCCGACAGGAGAAGAGCCTGTGTTTCCGTAACGGTTTCCTGTTTGGGGGAATTGATATGCAGAATCCCCTCTATCGTATCCGGCGAGTCGGCCGGTTCAATCTCACAGCCCGTACAGCCGAGCAGGACAGAACAGAAAACCGCGCAGGAAATGTATTTTTTCAGGAGAGCCGTCATTGGATTAGTCTTCGTCCTTTTCCTTAGTATTCACAGCTTCTTTGAGACCTCTTCCGGCTTTGAATGCCGGAGCTTTTCCGGGCGGGAGCTGGATGGGTTCTCTGGTGCGCGGATTCAGGCACCGTTTTGCCTTGCGTTCTCTGACATCGAATGTGCCGAAACCGGTCAGAACGACTTTTTCTTCTTCCGCCAGCGCATTGCGGATGGTGTTGAAAATGAAGTTGACATCTGCTTCGGCATCTTTTCTTTTTCTGTTTCTGCTCTTGGCGTAGATGGTGATTAATTCGGACTTGGTCATGATAAATTCCTCCTAAAGATATAAATTAATTTTGTTTTGCCTGATTCCAGTAAGTATCCAGAATCTCAATAGGCAAATCGGGCATGATTTTTCCGTCATCTGTCACAAGCTGTTCTGTCTGTGTAAAACGTCTGATAAATTTTTCTGTCGCTTTTGTGAGTGCCTGTTCCGCATCAATGCCGAGCTTCCGGGCGGTATTCACGCAGGAAAACAGCAAATCTCCGAGTTCTTCTTCGATTTGTTCCGGCGTTCCGGACTGCATGGCAGTGGAAAGCTCATCATGTTCGGACTGGACACAAGCAAAGGCATCCTCTGCGGTTCGGAAATCCATGCCGGCTTTTCCGGCGCGTTTGCCGACTTTCTGCGCCCTGGCAAGTGCCGGGAGGGATTTTGCCACGGCGTTGAGCGTATCGGCATAGGTTTCCTGATGTTTGGTTTCCATCTTGATAGCATCCCAGTTATTCAGGACAGTTTCGGTATCTTTGGCGACAACATCGCCGAATACATGCGGATGCCGGGTGATTAGCTTCTTGCAGATTTCATCGCAGACAGCATCAAAATCAAATGCTTTTTCCTCTTCCGCAAGCGTACAGTGAAAGACTACCTGCAAGAGAACGTCTCCGAGTTCTTCGCGCATCATGGCCATATCAAGCAAATCAATCGCTTCTACAGCCTCGTAGGCTTCCTCAAGAAAATCATTCCGGATGGATGTGTGATTCTGTTCCTTATCCCAGGGACAGCCCCCGGGACTGCGGAGCAGTTTCACAATTTCCTGCAAATCCTGAATCTGATAATGCTCTTTCTGTGTATACTCGACCATCTCAATCACCTGATTTCCGAGGGGATAAAGCCGATTTTCTTATAGACTTTATTCAGGATTCTCTGAGAATACCGGAGTGCTTCTGTCCCGCACCGGGTATAACATTCTTTGAGATAGGCCTTGTCAGCGATTAAACGGGCATATTCTTCCCGGACGGGTGCAAGATGGTCAGCCACGGCCTCCCCGACAGCCATTTTGAATGTGCCGTAGCCCTGCCCCTCGAATTCTTTGACGGATTCTTCAATCGTATTGCCGGTGACGGCGGAATAAATGGTCAGCAGGTTGTTGATGCCGTCCTTGCCCTCACGGTAAGCAACTTCGGTTTCAGAATCTGTCACAGCGCGTTTGCATTTCCGGATGATAGTATCTTTATCATCAAGAATCAGAATCACGGCGTTGGGATTTTCGTCAGATTTGGACATTTTTTTCGTAGGTTCCTGCAAAGACATGACCTTTGCGCCGAGCGGAGGCACATAGCCCTCCGGAACGGTGAATGTCTCACCATAACGGCCATTGAACCGCCTTGCGATTGTCCGCGCAAGTTCAAGATGCTGTGTCTGGTCAGCCCCCACCGGAACCAAATCGGCATTATATACCAGAATATCCGCGGCCATCAGCACCGGATAATCAAACAGCCCGGCATTGACATCATCCGGATGTCTCTGACTTTTGTCCTTGAACTGTGTCATTCTCGACAGTTCCCCGAACTGTGCCGAACAGTTCAGCACCCAGGAAAGCTGTGCATGTGTCGGTACATGGCTCTGAATAAATAACAATGATTTATCCAGATCAATTCCGCAGGCTAACAGCTGTGCATAGGCTTCGAGGGTTTTCTGACGGAGCTTCGCCGGTTCGATTCTGACTGTAATCGCGTGTTCATCCACAACACAGTAAATGCATCTGTAATCTTCCTGCAAAGGCTTCCAGTTACGGATGGCACCAATATAATTTCCGAGCGTGAATGTCCCTGTCGGCTGAATACCGCTGAAAATCAGCTTTTTCTGTTCCGTCTGTTCACTCATGCCGTTTTACCGCCTTCCGGCAGATGTTCGGCATCCCGGAGCTGTGCGGTGCGGAGTGCGCCCATTACCTGCTGATATAAATAATAAACTACCCGTTTTTCTCTTGAATCCGTCTGAATGGTTTTCGGGTCGATTTCGGCCTTGAACGTCCCGCGCTTCGTCATCATATACACAAAATGCTTTCCGGCAACGGGGAGCGGAAACTGAGAAGTTCTCTTGCATGTCTGCTTGAGTTCATTGGCATTGACTACTAAATTCCTTGCTGCCTGGACAACAGATTTATATTTCGTTGATGCGCCTGTATATTCCCCGCCGTTGTTAAAGTACAGATTGGCCGCGCCATTGATAAAACATACCATCGTGACCATTACGGTCTGACCCATCGGAATGTCAATGACCATGCCATAAACTTCATCAGATTTGAACTTCATGTTCGGGAACTGCATCGGGGGAATGTGCAGTGCGCTGTTTCTCGTAGCCAGATAACCCGGTGTCACCGGATACGGGTCGAGGGGAGAACGTCTTACAATTGCCATAGTAAAATAATCCTTTCTTGTAAAAAATCTTTAAAATCATGTTAATCAAACATGTCTTTGGTGAGTTTGCCGAGAATGGCAATGCCCTTGTCAATGTCATCATCCGTGGGCGTGGAATAATTCAGCCGGAATGAATAAGTGACATCCTGCTCCGATACCATGAACGCATTGCCCGGAACAACGGCAATTTTGTACTCCTGCACGGCTTTTGTGCAAAAACCCGTCATGTCACTGCCCTCCGGAAGCGTACACCACAGGAACAGACCGCCCTCCGGCCGGGTAAAGGCAACTTTCTCAGAGAAATGCTCACCAATGCCCCGGAGCATCCGCTCAGATTTCTGCCTGTAAATCTTCCGGAGTCCGGCAAGATGTGCATCAAAATCCACTGTCTGCATGAACTGATATGCCAGCATCTGCCCGAAATTGTTCGACTGCACGTCAGAAACCTGCTTGCATACAACCATCTTGGCAATAATCTCCTTCGGTGCGGAGGCATACCCTACCCGGATTCCCGGTGACAGAACTTTTGAAAAACTTCCGGCATAAATCACACGCCCGTCTGTATCAAGGCTCTTGACCGCCGGAATCTCCTCCCCGGAAAAACGCAAATCACCATAGGGATTATCCTCTATGATAATAGTATTATATTTCTGCGCCAGCGCATATAATACCTTACGGCGTGACCATGATGTGGTCTTTCCGGTCGGATTCTGGAAATTCGGAATCAGATAAATCAATTTCGTATTCTTGTTTTCTTTCAGAGCCTGTTCGAGCAGTTCCGGATTCATGCCCTCATCATCAAGCGGAATGCCAACCAGATTTACATTATAGGACTTGAACGCATTCAGCGAACCAATAAAGCTTGGTGCCTCACAAATCAGTGTATCCCCGGGATTGCACAGGGATTTACAGGCAAGTTCCATCACCTGCTGTGCGCCGGATGTGATAATCAGCTCATCAGAATCAGCCTGAAAACAGTTCTGTTTTGCCATGCGCTCTTTCATCAGGTCACGGAGCGGAAGATACCCCTCTGTGATGCCGTACTGCAAAACCGAAATCGGGTCTTCCTGAAAGAGCTTCGCCGAAATCTCCCGGACAGCCTCCACAGGGAACGCCTCCGGAGCCGGATTTCCTGCCGCAAATGAAATCACACCAGGTACAGAAGTGAATTTCAGAATCTCACGGATGGCCGAGGCCTGTAAGTGAGAAACTTTTTCAGAAAATTGGTAATTCATACATATTTCCTTCTTGATTTGAATTCTCTGTGATGAGAAATACAGAGTACTTCCTATATTATAGCACAAAAATCTGATTTCTGCAATATGATTTTCAAAAAAAATCTGTTGATTTCAGGAAAAATTTTCAGAAAGGAGTGTCAGAATGAAAAAACAGAGTTTTTTAAAAGGCTCCCTGCTTCTGACAGCTTCGGCAATATTTGCCAAAATCTGCGGTGCGCTGTTCAAACTGCCCCTGACCGCACTGCTCGGCGGAACGGGAATGGGCTATTTCAGCTGTGCATATGGGCTGTTCCTGCCATTATATGCCATCTTAGTCACGGGCTTATCCACTGCTGTCGCCCGGCCTGTTGCCGATTTTACCGCCCGCGGCAGACACCGGAGCGCATACAAAATCCGCAATACGGCCAGAATCCTTTGCTTCATCATGGGAATGGCCGGAATGCTCCTCGCTGTCATGGGTGCAAAATTCTTCACATTGCAGACCTCCGGAAGTCCCGAAGCCTATCCGGCAGTCCTCATCATGACCCCGGCTGTGCTATTCAGCTGTCTCACGGCTGTCGAGCGCGGTTACTGCGAAGGCCTTTGCAGTATGACCCCCACTGCCCTCTCCCAGGCCGCCGAAGCCCTCGTCAAACTGACCGCCGGTCTGTACTTCAGCCGATTGTTTTTCCATTCACCCCCTCTCCCCGGCTATCCCCCCGAAGCAAACGGCGCATTCGGTGCCGTCCTCGGCGTGACACTCTCCACTGCCGCCGGCTATCTTTACTTAATGATTAGAAATCTCATCCATCATGAAAAAACCTTCAGCCAGGAAACGCCCCCCTCCGGCAGACAGATTCTCCATTTGCTGTTAAAACTCATGATTCCTGCCGCATTGGGCGCACTCATGACCAACCTGACCTCCCTGATTGATTTGCTTACCATGATGCGAAATTTCACCGCTATGCTGAATGCCTCCCCTGACCTGTTCTATCAGAAAGCCTCATTGTCAAAAGACATCCCCCCGTCAGAAGCCGCCGCCTTTGTATATGGCTCATTCATGGGTCTTTCCGTCACAGTATTCAATTTAGTCCCATCTTTGACAAATATGCTCGCTAAAAGCGTTCTTCCCTGTACCGCACAGGCCTGGTCAGCCGGCAATCACCATCAGGCCGCCGATTATGCCCGGCAGGTACTTCTCCTGACCGGACTGGCCGCCATCCCTGCCGGATGCGGTATCTTTGCCCTTTCTGACGGCATTCTCCGCTTTCTGTTCTCCGGCCGTGATGCCGAAATCCGCGCCGCTGTCCCCGGTCTGCGCTGGCTCGCTCCCGGATTGATTTTCTTATGCATGGCCTTTCCCGTATTCAGTCTGTTACAGGCCATCGGCCGGGAAGATTTGCCCGTCAAAGTCATGCTCCCCGGTGCGGCAGTCAAACTGCTCTGCAATCTGCTTCTCATTCCCCAATCCTGCACCGCCGGAGCCGCACTTTCCACAAGCATCTGCTATGCCCTGATTCTCATACTCGCCCTGATTTGCCTCCGCCGGGAACTCGGTGAGTCTCTCCATCTCATAAAACCCCTCTGCGGACAAATCTGGGGCGGTATCCTCTGCGCTCTTGCCGCATACCTCAGCTATGACCGGCTTCTTCCACACGTCCCCCATAGAACAGCATTCATCCTTTCCGTGGGACTTGCCGTGCTGATGTACATCTTCGCCCTGTGCATGACCTCCCTCAAAGAACTCCAAACCCTCCTGAAAAAATAACCAAAAATCTCCGAAGCATGACGCTCCGGAGATTCTCTTATCCTGCAATTTCTGATAAAATGCCAGCAAAGTGAAAACTTATCTCTTGGAGAACTGCGGCGCACGGCGGGCAGCTTTGAGACCATATTTCTTTCTTTCTTTCATTCTGGGGTCACGGGTCAGGAAGCCTGCACTCTTGAGAGCCGGACGGAGTTCAGCATTATACTCAATCAGTGCGCGGGCAATGCCGTGACGGATGGCACCGGCCTGACCAGTCACGCCGCCGCCGGTTACGGTGCAGATAACATCAAACTTTTCGAGCGTTTCCGTCAGGTTCAGAGGCTGGCGGACAATCAGTTTCAGCGTTTCCAGTCCGAAATAATCGTCAATGGTTCTGCCGTTGATGGTGATGTTGCCATTGCCGGGTACCAGTCTGACTCTGGAAACAGAATGCTTTCTTCTGCCTGTACCGTAGTGGTAAGCTGTTTTGGATTCGTACATGTTATTAGTCCCTCCTCTGATTAGAATTCGTAAACTTCGGGCTTCTGAGCGGCATGTTTATGCTCAGTGCCTTTTACAGTGCGCAGACGCTTGAGCTGATTGGCACCCTGGGTATTGTGGGGAATCATGCCGGTCACAGCGATGGTCATTGCTTTTTCAGGCTTTTCAGCCATGAGCTTTTTATAAGAAACTTCTTTGAGACCGCCAATCCAGCCGGTATGCCAGTAAAATTTCTTCTGTTCGAGTTTCTTTCCGGTGAGGATGGCCTTATCACAGTTGATGATAATGACATAATCGCCGCAGTCAGCGTGGGGGGCGAAAATCGGCTTATGTTTGCCGCGGAGCAGGATAGCAGCCTGAGCGGCAACGCGGCCGAGGGGCTTGTTAGCTGCATCTAAAATATACCATTTACGGCTGATTTCGGCAGCCTTCGGCATTGTCGTAGACATAGGGAAATTCCTCCATTTTCAGATTTTTCAGATTTAAAATACTGTCATGCCTGTCAGCCGAGAGAACGGCATACCGGACACGGGGATACCCGGGACACAGACACGGGCATTCACAGTCGGTTACTCTGTGACACCACTCAAAAATAATTATACCTGTTTTTTTTTGATTTGTCAAGAGTTTTTTTCAAAATTTTACAGAAAAAATAAAGGCTCTGCACGATTGATTTTTGTGCAAAGCTTTTATTTGTCAATCGCCCTGAGGCGCGTGAGGTGTAACTCTGATTGTGGCTCATGTCAACAAAAATTTTAAATTTCAACCGCCCTAAGGCGCGTGAGGTGCAACCGGACACAAGTCAAGTTTGAGCTTATCCCAGCCATGATTTCAACCGCCGTAAGGCGCGTGAGGTGCAACTATCGAAACAAAAAATGTACATTTCGGTACAGTTGATTTCAACCGCCGTAAGGCGCGTGAGGTGCAACAGGCACAGCTCGTTCAGGCACAGCAGGAGCTCGCCCATTTCAACCGCCGTAAGGCGCGTGAGGTGCAACTTTAAAAAACAGTCAGAATTACAAAATGCTCAACTATTTCAACCGCCGTAAGGCGCGTGAGGTGCAACGGCAAAATATCACAAGAAAACTGCACAGGCAAAATCAATTTTTGTGCCGGAAGTACAGCCCTCTGCCGAAACACAGTATTATTATAACACATTTCGCACAGAATGTCAAGCATTTTTTCTGATTTTTTAATAAAAAATCCCGCCCCTGCACCATCCGGCACAGGGGCGGTATCTCAAAGCGCACTTACATAACGCAGACAGATATAAATTGTACTGATTAACATGACGATGATTGTCGCCGGAGCCATTTTCTTACAGTATTCGCCCCAGCCGATAGGATGCCCGGCCTTGGCCGCCGCAGACGTGCCGACAACATTCGCAGACGCGCCAATCGGTGTGGCGGAACCGCCGACATCCGTTCCCATTGCCAGTGACCACGCCAGTGTGGCAAGAAGCGGGTCACTCCCAACGGATAATTCCTTGATGATGGGAACCATTGTCGCCGCAAAGGGAATATTATCAATAAAGGCACTTGCAATGCCGGAAACCCACACGATAATGGCTACCATCAGATAATAATTGCTTCCGCATACTTTGCTGATGAAATTTGCAATGATTTCGAGTACGCCGGTCTGTTCGAGACCGCCCACAACCACAAACAGCCCTGTAAAGAAAAGCAGGGTCTTATAGTCCACGCCTTTCATGATTTCCGGGATATGCTTTGCAGAGGTCAGGAGCGTCACAACCGCAACTACTACCCCGATGAAGGCAACTGTCAGGCCGGTGGCACTGTGTGTGATAAGCAATGTCACTGCACCCACGAAAATCGCCAGGCTAATCCAGAATCCGGTTTTATCCGTGATGAAGCTTTCCGGAGAGGGCATTTTTGCAATTTCCTCCTCGCTCACGCCATCGCCTTTCAGCTCTTTGTGCATGACCAGATAGAAATAGGCAACAATGAAGATGAACGAAATCAAGGCCGCCGCGCCGGTATTTTCGACAAAATCCATGAAGGAATAATGCAGATTGGAACCGATGATGATATTCGGAGGGTCTCCGCACATGGTAGCGGAACCGCCTAAATTGGCACAGAAGATTTCTGACAGAATCATGGGTACGGGATTGAATTTCAGCAGCCTTGACAATTCAATCGTGACGGATGCCAGGAACAGGATGACGGTAATCGAGTCGATAAACATGGCTAAAACGAAAGACATCGCCATAAAAGCCAGGAAAATGGGGATTGTCTTATAATGCACCATTTTAGCGATTCTCCGGCAGAGCCAGTTGAAGAAGCCGACTCTTGCCATACCCTCGACCATAATCATCATACCGCCGAGGAAGAGGATGGTTGCCCAGTCCACACCGCCGGATTCTGATTCCGCGCCGCTGGTGTGCCAGAATTCGGCGGTTACAATGGATTTGAGATTAATCGTATCCCACATAGCACCGAAATCCCGCATACAGACACCGAAGACGACCACAAGGGTCAGCAGGGCGCACCCGAGTGTCACATAGTGTTTTTCGATTTTGTCCATAATAATCATGACGAACATTGCGACAAAGATTACAATTGCCGCTCCCTGAGCTGCTGCCATAATAACCAGACTCCTTTCTGTTGAGGTGATGCAGGGGGTGTCTGTCATGCTTTGTCAGGGCATCCCGGCAAAACCGCCCTCACAAAGAACACAGCATTTGACCTGCATTTAACCTTGTTTTAACATTTTTAATTATAGCATACATTCCGGATAAGTCAAGATGAAAAAATTTTTTTAGAATTTTTTTCAGAAAATTTGTACGGATGTACATTTTTGAGATTTGAATCTTGAAAAAAAACATGGATTTTTGTCAGATTCTGAGAGGCAGAAAATTTTTTTAAAAATTTTGAAAAAAACACTTGACAAATCCGGCAAACTATGCTATAATATAAAAGCTGGTTACAGCAGACAAAAACTACTGGGGTGTCGCCAAGTGGTAAGGCAGCGGACTCTGACTCCGTTATTTCGAGGGTTCAAATCCTTCCACCCCAATCTTTTATTAAAAAATGTCTCTACACAAAATTCGCTGATATGAAAATATCAGCGTTTTTTGTCGTACTGCCCAATTCCCGGACAGGGAATTTGTATCATGTGCTGATTTTTTCAAGCATTGACAAATCCGGATAAAAGTGGTATTATTAAAAAAACGGCAGTTTATCCGCATTTTCAAGCATTGGAAAGGAGAATGTCTCATGAAAAGATTACTTGCTATTATGACGGCCATGGGCTGTTTTTCCGCCGGGATTTCGGCTCTGTCCGCATCCGCCGAAAATTTTTCCGAAAAAGATTTCTATGTCGTAGCACAGAATATTTCTGTTGATAATGGCTCTTTCTGCTATCTGCACAGCTATTCCGAAACGCGGGCTTCTGTTT
>Ga0326512_10001697_pt1 | contig 16668 bp, 12 predicted proteins | sample 1_2617_0518_D_FD_203652 | JGI IMG/M metagenome (GOLD analysis project Ga0326512, IMG submission 203652) | Bovine rumen microbial communities from UC Davis, California, United States - 1_2617_0518 | ecosystem: Host-associated > Mammals > Digestive system > Stomach > Rumen | place: USA... | reverse complement strand
AAGCATCCTGGAGAGTCTGGAGTATCTTATCTTTATGGCATTGACAAATATGGACGTGCTAAGAAAAAGACGGATGATGCTAGAAAAGGGCTCAGAAAGTCTTCTGATATAGGTCGAGCTATAGTAGACACTAGTGACAAAGTAAACGATGCAATAACAAATACCCTTAGTAATTTGTCAGATCCTAGAGGGACTCTTTCAAAAACTATATCTGACATACAAAAAGAACTGCTATACCAAGGCGTAAAGATTGAGCGGAAGATAGATCCTGGCCCGTTTTCAGAAGTTGCATCAATCCCTGAATTCAAAAAGGCAAGAAAGAAAACCGATCAATTTCTTAAAAAGACTTTTGGTAAGCCCTATACCAAAATAAAAAAGAGTTTGAAGAAAACTGTACGTGACATTGATAAGGAGCTTACTTGGCTCATAGAAATGTCGTAAATCAATTAACATTCATGAAAGGTGTGAAAACGCATGAGTGATTATGACTACATCATCACAGTTGATGAAAATGGTTCTCCATGCCTTCAGCATGCGCTTTTTGGCGGCGGAAATGCGAAAGGCTCTCAGAGACAGAATCATAAATATTATGCCCGTGCTCAGGACAAAGGACGTTGGAGATATTTTTACAGCCCCGAAGAATTCAGAGCATGGTCGTCCGGTGCTACCAGAAAAGTTAAACAGGCTATCAACAATGCTAAAAAAACAGCTGGTAATGCTGCTGGTGAAGTTAGAAAGTCTCTTAATGCTCGTAGAGAGCTGAATGAGGCAAATAAGGCAACTGGATTTGGTTCCGGTCTTAAGCAGTGGAATGCTCAGCGGAAGTATAATAAAACTGCTATGGGTAAAGCTGAGAAGGCGGTTCGTGAAACCGCTGATGATCTTGGAGATCGGGCTCGTGGCCTTGCAAACAGGGCTGGTGGAAGAGCTCGTCAGGCTTATGATGAAACCAGAAATAAGCTTGGAGCAAATGCTTCTGATGCCGTTGGAACTGCCAGAAAGAAAATTAAGAATCTGACTGATGCCGCACAGGAACATGGAAATAAGACTCTTTCAGAGCTTCGGAAAGCAGCTGGAAATGCTAAAAATAGAGCAGAGAATGCGGCACGTGAGGCTGGAAGTAAAGCGAAAGGTGCTGCTAGTAAAGTAGGCGATAAGCTCGGTCTTGACGAGCGTGAGGCTCTTGAGAATGCGAACTTCCTGAATAGAGGCCGTCGTCAGAAAGCATATGATGCTACACCTATGGGCAAAGCAGAAAATGCTGTTAAAGGCGCTGCTGATCGTGTTCGTGATACAGCTAATGATGTTTCTAATCGTGCTCGTGATAGAGCATCCGAAGCTGCTAATCGCGTAAAAGATACTGCTGGAAATCTTAGGGATCGTGCTTCTTCTGCAGCAGGTTCTATTTCTGAGAAAGCAACAGATATTCGTAATAAACTTCGTGATCTTGCTGATTCTGCTGAGTCTACGGCTCGCGGAGCAGCTGATAAGGCTAGGAATGCTGCTGGAGATGTTACCGGTTCAAATGCTAAAAAGAAAATGGATGCTGCAGGGCGTGCTGCATTGATGGGCCTTGACGATGTCATCGGTGAATTTACAGATTCTAAAAATGAATATGAAAAGTCATTGGGTGGTAGAGCTTCAAAAGCGGTAAGCGATGCAGAAGCATCTATGAAGGCGACCCAGGCCAAAGCTAAGAAAGCTCTTGCTAAAGCTCTTGATTATCTTCCCGATGAGCAGATTAATGAAATTAAAGATTTGATCAGCGATACTGGAACTAAAGCCCGTAACGCCGTCAATAATGCTGTATCTGATGTTAAAGATAAGGCAAATAAAGTTGCTAGTGAGCGATATGAAAAGTCTGCTAGCAAAAGTGAGAACGAAATTCTCGAAATGCAGCAGGATATGATTCAAAAGCATGGCGTACTGTCTACGAGTGATAGGAGAAAGCTTGCTAGAAAATGGGACGACATGATGGAAGATGCACTTAAGGCAGATTGGCACTCGAATGGTGCTAATGGAGATTTTGATGACTTCTATGAGAGTCAGATGAAGAGGTATAAGAACCCGTACGCTGGAAGTTGAGGGTATGAATATGAATCCTCATGACTATATCGTCTCAGTAAATGAGAAAGGCGAACCCTATCTGGAGCATGCTTTGTTTGGTAAAGGATCTCAGCGACAGGACCATAAATATTATACACGCGTTCAGGATAAAGGACGTTGGAGATATTTCTACAGTCCGCAGGAATTTCGTATTTGGCAGACAGGCGGCTCTAAAAAGAAAGTTACCAACACTGACAAAATGCGTTCTGCGTTCAAGCAGCTCAAAGAAACCGGCCAGAAGGTTGCTGAAAAGGCAAAAGATATTGCCGGAGTTGATGAGCGTCAAAGAATGAGAAGTGCAAAAGAGAAGCTAGATTCTGATTCAACAAATGCTCTTAATCGCTTTAAGCGTCATACTGACTATACCAAAGCTAAGTCTGATTATGATAAAACTCTTCTTGGAAGAACTGAACGTATGAAAGAAGAGCTTCGGAAGAAGGCTAAGAAAACAGCTAATGAGGTTTCTGATAAAGTCAAAGAAAAGGTCAAAGAGAAAGTCGATGACATGAAAGAGACTTATCAGCATAACAAAGAGCAGTTTGAGAAAGCCAAAGAGATGGAGCGTGCGGAAGCCGAGCGTCAGGCAAAGCTTGAGAATCGTCCAAAAGGACATGAGAAGCCTGAATCTGTAAGAGCTGCCAAAGAAGGTGCTATGAAGCGTCGTTCTATGGAAAAGTCTACCTATGGTGAGTATAAAGACGGTGATCATGACTTTGATGATGATAACTATAAGGAAGAGAATCGTGTAGGTGATACCGATTTCTTTGTCCATAAGCGTAAGGATGGAACCAATGTCATTCTTGAAGAAGATATGAAATGGGTTCTTCCAAAGGGCGTTGATGCAAAGTCTCCTGCTGTTCAGAAAGCAATTAAGGACTTCTCAGATGAGGTCGAAAGCGCTAGGCAGCTTGGTAAGAATTATACAGGACAACAGTGGCGGGATGCAGTGACGAAAGCCATCGATGAAGCGGTTCGAAACACGCCAGTTTCTGGTGTAACTTCAGTAGATCGAGATTCGCGTAGGCAAGAAACAGAGGCGCGTGCTCAGAAAGCGTATGAAACGACTATTAATAAGCCTCGGGAAAAGTGGACAAAGGCTGAGCAAGAATATGTAGATGCATATAACAAACAAGAAATAGTTCCAAAAGTCAATTCTTCTAGGGCATCGTCTATTGACCCGCACCTTGTAAGTCCAGAGTATGTGCTTACCCTTGGGTATAATTCCGGGTTGAACATTAAGCCTTTGAAAGCTGCCGATAAACGCCATGCGGATGCGCAGAGCGCTTATAATCGAGCCCTTAGCAATCCTAATACTTCTTCTCAGGAGAAAGACCGGCTTTTCAGAGAGCTTACGAAGGCAGAACAAGCTTATTATGACGAGGCTAATAAGATTATTGACGAGTATAAAAACAAATGATATTTGGGAGGTAGATTCCAATGCCAACGCTAACTGAGCGTATTCAGAAGGCCTGGAATGCCTTCCGAAATAAAGACCCCACTCCGGAACGATACGGTTATGGATATAGTTCTTATTACCGTCCGGACCGAAGACGGCCTACTCTTGGAACAGAACGAACGATCATTGCGCCGCTTCTTAACCGAATTGCAGTTGAAGCAGCAAAAGTTGATATTCGTCATGTTCGACTGGATAAGGAAGAGCGCTATCTTGAAGATGTTAAGGATGAACTGAATGATATTCTGACCCTGCAAGCTAATATTGATCAAACTGCACGTGAGTTTCGTCAGGATGTTTATGCGTCCATGCTCGATGAAGGTTTTATTGCGGTATGCCCGATTACAGCCGATGTAAATTATTCAACAATGACTGTGAACAAGATTAAGTCTGCGCGTGTCGGAAAGATCAAGCAGTGGTATCCAAAAGAGGTCGACGTTGAGCTCTATAATGAAGACACTGGCCAGAAAGAAACGGTTCGGTTTGCGAAGTCGTTATGCGTGATTCTTCAGAATCCGTTTTACGACATTATGAATGCTCCGAATTCACTTATGGCCAGGCTTCGAAAGAAATTGGCGCTGATTGATAAGGCAGACGACCATGCCGCATCCGGTAAGCTTGATATGATTATTCAGCTTCCGTATTCTACACGCCATGCGACTCAGCAGGAACGTGCAGAAGAGCGACGGAAAGACATTGAAATGCAGCTTTCCGGAACCAGGTATGGTATTGCTTACATCGATGCCAGTGAGCGCGTCATTCAGTTATCCAGACCTCTTGATAATAATCTTCAGGCCCAGGCCGAGTCTTTACAAAAGCAGCTGTATGATCAGATCGGTGTTTCTCCGGAAATCCTGAATGGTAATGCGAATGAAACAACCGAAATGAACTTCAGCAATAATATTATAGAACCGCTAATCTCTGCATTTGCAGATGAATTGAAGCGGAAGTGGTTGACACAGACTGCCCGATCTCAAGGACAGTCTATTTTGTTTTTCAAGGATCCATTCCGTCTTGTGCCTGTTTCTAATATTGCCGATATTGGCGACAGACTGATTCGAAATGAGATTCTGACAGCAAACGAAATGCGAGGAATTCTTGGCTTTAAGCCCTCTCAGCAGGAGAGCGCTGATCAGCTTAGAAATCCGAACATGCCGATTGATATGACGGGCGCTTATGCAGAAGGTGAGACGGTACCGGAAGGCACTGTTGAATTTTCTGGAGGACAAGAAGAGTACCCGACAGATGAGGAGCTTCCGGCTGAGGACGAGTATGTGGAAGATGAATACGACGACACAGAATGAAATCAAAATGGAAGTAAATCATATGACTTGACAGGAGGTCACAAACATCATGGCGAAACATACTGGCTATGACTTTTGCGGCTGGGCTACTCGGAATGATCTCCGGTGCAGTGACGGCCGTACCATTCGTCGTGACGCCTTTGCTCATCAGGACGGAGCCAAAGTTCCGCTTGTATGGGGGCATAATCACGACAGCCCTGATGCAGTCCTCGGACACGGTTATCTCGAGAACCGGCCTGAGGGCGTTTTCTTTTATGGATATTTCAACGACAGTGATCTTGCACAGGCTGCAAAACGTGATGTTGAACATGGGGACATTACGTCTCTTTCCATTTGGGCGAATCAGCTTCAGCAGAGAGCCGGAGACGTTCTTCATGGATCGATTAAAGAAGTGAGCCTTGTTCTGGCAGGAGCCAATATGGGAGCTCAGATTACTTCTCCGATCGTAGCGCATGGAGATGGATTCGAGACGATCGAAGATGAAGCGTATATCTACGTCGGTGAAGAGTATGGCCTTGAGCTTGCTCATTCCGACGATCATGACGATTTTTGGGATGATGTCGACTTCGATCATCTTTATGACGACGATGACGACGATGATGATGACTTGGCACATTCCGATGATACATCCGACTCCAATGAGGGGCTGGAAGAAGAAACTGAGGAGGAATCAGTAATGGACGAAAATGCTACTGTTCAGGACGTGCTTGACACGATGGACGAAGACCAGCTGATGGTCGTTTCTTATCTCGTCGGACAGGCTGCTGCCGTAGGTGCCGACGATGACGATGATGAAGTTGAACATTCTGAAGGAGGAAATTCCATGAACTTTAATGCTTTTGAAGGCACTGCGCCTGCTGCCGGCGCTTATCTTTCCCACAGCGACGAGATGAACATTATCGAAGTTGCAAAGAAATACGGTAGTCTGAAAGAGGCTCTGCAGGCCTATGCCGAGGAGAATAATCTCCAGCACGATGGCCTCGCTCCTGTGAGCGGCTTTGGCTCTTATCCGGTTGGTGGCGATCCTGCCGCAGTAGATGCTCTGTTCCCCGAATGGCACGATGTTCGGCCCGGCGCCCCGGAAATTGTAACCAACGACCAGGAGTGGGTCAAAGTCGTTCTGAATAAGGTTCACAGAAGTCCGTTTAGCCGTATTCGTACTTCTCAGGTTGACCTACGTACTATCGAAGGCATCCGTGCGAAGGGCTATCAGAAGGGTAAGGAAAAGACCCTGGCTACGAACTATACTGTGGCCAAGCGTACCACTGAGCCGCAGACCATTTATGCGAAGAGCGCTCTGAACCGTGACGACGTTGTTGACATTACTGACTTCGACTATGTCGATTATCAGTACAAGATTGACCGTATGCAGCTCGAGAAGGAGCTTGCTCAGGCGATCCTGATCGGTGACGGCCGTGACGCTGCTTCCGATGATAAGATTAGCGAAGAGCACATTCGTCCTATTTGGACTGATAATGGCATCTTTACCATTAAGAAGACAATCTCTGTTGAAGCCGCCGATAACGACCCCGGCTTCGGTGCAAACTACCTGTATGCCCAGGCTGTTGAGGAAGCTATTCTCGATGCCAAGATTGACTATCGCGGTTCTGGCAATATGGATATGTTCTGCAGCCAGAGATTCTTTAACAAGATTCAGCTTGCTAAGGATCTGAATGGTCGTCGCCTTTACTCTAATAAGACCGAGCTTACCTCTGCTCTTGATGTGAACGGCGTTTATAACGTTCCTGAATTCGAGAACCTGACCCGTAGCGTGACAACCACGGTTGAAGGCGTAAGCACAACGAAGACCTATCGTCTGCTCGCTATTATCGGCAACCTGAATGACTACAACCTCGGTGCTACCAAGGGCGGCGAGATCACTCACTTCACCGACTTCGATATCGACTTCAACCAGCTGAAGAGCCTGATTGAAACTCGTGTTTCCGGTGCTAACACTCGTCTTTACAGCTTCATCGTTCTTGAAGAGGAAGTTGCGTAATCGGATTAACCGATCCGAATTTTAAATTCAAAATGGAAGTGATTGCGTGAAATTTTATGGATCGGTCGGGTTTGTTGAGATTTCTAAAAAACGTGCCGGTGTTATGACACAAATTCCGATTGAGTATAATTATTCCGGAGATGTGATGAAACGCAGCATTCGTTATCAAAATGCCGAGAGCGTTAATGATAACATTGGAGTTCAGCAACAAATTTCAATTGTGGCCGATCCATATGCACGTAATCATGTCGGTTCCATGAGATATGTAAAGTGGATGGGTACTGCATGGAAGATTACTGATGTTTCTGTGCAGTATCCTCGACTGATTCTGACACTTGGAGGCGTTTATAATGGAGCGACGGTCTGATCTTCTGCTGCTGGAGCTTAGAGACCTGCTCGGCACAAGCAAAGTGTATTTTCAGCCTTCCGATGTCGCCGGAACTGCCGGAATTATCGGAGAAGATCCGTATATCTTTACTGGAATTGATTATCCATGCTTTATCGTAAGGCGTACAAATGCATATCAGCCGAAAGCGAACGATAAGACTTATCTGTTTCGCCCGGCTTATGAAGTTACCTACATTAATCGTGATGAGCCCGATCCTGAAATGCTTTATCAAGTTGGGCAACGTTTTTCGCTCTGCAATTATCAGCGGCATTATGTGTCCGATAACCTTCATCACGATGTGTGGGTTATTTATTACTAATAGGAGGAACTATTATGGCAGTTCTTACATGGGACCAGACGGGAGAAAGACTCTACGAAACTGGTACTAAAAAGGGTGTACTGTACCTTTATAACGCTTCTGCCGGAACGGGAGAGCATCCGTACTCTCCCGGTGTCGTTTGGAATGGTTTGACTTCCGTTTCCGAATCTCCGGACGGTGGCGACGCAAATGATATTTATGCCGATGACATTAAATACCTGTCTCTGCGTGGCGTTGAGAACTTTGGCGGCACGATTGAGGCATATATGTTCCCGGATGAGTGGGCCGAAATTGATGGTAGTGCTTCTTTGATGACCGGCGTTGTGATTGGTCAGCAGCCGAGAAAGACCTTTGGCTTCAGCTACGTGTCTACTGTTGGTAATGACACCGAACTGGATCAGCATGGTTATAAGATTCATTTGATTTACGGTGCTTCTGCTTCTCCTTCTGAGAAAAGCTATGAGACGATTAATGATAGTCCGGAACCCATCCAGTTCAGCTGGGAATTCACTACGGTTCCCGTTTCCGTCGAAGGCCATCCGGAGTATAAGCCGACGGCTCTTCTGACAGTGGATACGACGAAGTTCCCGAAGGGTGAAAACGGAGCGAAGAATGCGAAGATTCAGGCTCTTGAAGATGCTCTGTATGGCACGGCGCAGGCAGATCCTTATCTTCCGCTTCCCGCAGAAGTTATTACACTTCTTACCTAATCTTAGGTTTGGGGCTGCCTGAAATATGGTAGCCCCGTTTTTATATTTGAAAGGAGATAAATGAGCAATGCTAAAGAAAACTATTACGTTTACGAACTATGATGGAGAAGAACAGTCCGTTGACGCGTATTTCAACCTCACAAGGACAGAGTGCATGGATCTGAATCTTGAGTATGAAGATGAAGGTGGTTTGATCGGAAAACTTAAGAAGATGATCAACGAGAAAAAGACCGGTGACGATATTCCACAGAAGCCGGCAGTTGATTTTGTTCGACTTCTCGTTGAACGTTCTTACGGTATCAGACCGAAAGATGATCCTAGTTTGTTCCTGAAGGAAGATGAGAATGGAAATCCCTATTATCGGAAGTTTCGTCAGTCACTTGCGTATCACACGTATGTTTACAAGCTTCTAAGTGGAGAAGAGTCTCTTGATGAATTTGTGGAGAGCGTTTTGCCGAAGATTAGCGATGTCGAAATGGCAGAAGCTCGTAAACAGATGAAAGCAGAGGGGCTGGAACAGTTCCTTCCGGAAGGTCCGCACGAGGTCTGATGACGTGTGCCGATCACAATTTTAGTACCAGATCGAGAGTTATTTGATCAGGTACGAGGACGATTTTTGACAATAAAAGGTCGAAAGCTTACTTTTGAACATTCTCTTTTGAGTATTACGAAATGGGAATCAAAATGGCATAAACCTTATTTGTCAAAAACTGAAAAAACAAAAGAAGAAGCGCTCGATTATCTCCGATGCATGTGCCTCGATAAAGATGTTGATCCAACAATATTTATGGCGATCGATGCGCAAAGCATGAAGGAGATTACTTCATATATAGAAAACCCGATGACGGCTATAACGTTTCGTGAAGATAATAAGCGGCAGAGTCATGAGATCATTACAAATGAAATTGTTTATTATTGGATGACAGAATTAAACATTCCATTTGAACCATGTCAGAAATGGCATTTTAATCGTCTTATGACTCTGATTCACGTCGCATCAATAAAGAAACAGCCGTCTAAGAAAATGAGTAAAAAAGAAGCTGCCAGTCAGCGCATGGCTTTGAATGCACAGCGCAGGGCAAAGTATCACTCGAATGGGTGAGAGAGGAGAAAGCGTTATGATCCAATGCACCGTGAGAGGCGACTTTAAGAAGACAAACAGTTTTTTAAAGAGAATTCTGAAATTGGATTTTAATACGCTTTTGAAGAAATACGCAGAAGAGGGTGTCGAAGCACTTGTTACTGCTACTCCTATTCGGACTGGTTTAACAGCAGCTTCCTGGAATTATGAAATAGTACAAGACAGACACTCTGTCTCGATTTTTTGGACAAACTCTAATATGGAAAATGGCGTTCCGATAGCGGTAATTCTGGATTATGGTCATGGCACCGGTCTTGGAACATATGTTCATGGACGCCATTATATTTCGCCGGCGATCCGGCCTGTATTTGATAGAATAGCGAATGCCGCATGGAAGGAGGTCATCAGAAATGCCAGGTAATGTTGACGAACGCGTCGTAGAGATGCGAATAGACAACAAACAATTTGAATCTGGTGCCAAAACGACAATAAGCACACTGGAAAAACTGGAGCGAGCCTTGCATCTTAAGAGCGACTCGACTGCTATTGACGATATGGCGAAGTCGGTTTCAAATTTTGATGCCTCTCCCATGACGAAGTCTCTTGACAAAGTTGGAGAACATTTTAATGCATTAGAAATTGCTGGTAGAAGAGTCATTGAGAACCTAACAGATAGCATCTATGGCTTTGCAACTAAAACCGTTAAGGGCCTTACGATTGACCAAGTTTCTGCAGGTTGGGATAAATACGAGAAGAAGACAGAAGCAGTTCAGACTATCATGGCTGCCACAAGGGAAAAGTTCGATGATGAAGGAAAACAGATGGAATTCATCAACGAACAGCTGGATCGAATGATGTGGTATACGGATGAAACGTCATATAACTTTACAGATATGGCTGCTAATGTCGGTAAGTTTCTTGCTGCTGGTGTGGGTCTTGGTGAAGATCAAGATCTTACTATGCCATTTAATGCCATGATGGGTATTGCTTCATGGGGTGCTTCTGCCGGTGCAAAACCGCAGGAAGTTTCTCGTGCAATGTATAACATTTCTCAGGCCATGGGCTCTGGTGCCATGAAGGCGATTGACTGGAAATCTATTGAAAATGCTGGAATGGCAACTCTTGAGTTTAAGCAGAATGTTATCGACACTGCTGAAGCTATGGGCAAGATTCGTAAGGTTGGAAATGTTGAAGGAGCATTCGATGCAGCGAGAGGATCAATCATAAAGTATTCTGCAGCAGTAGAAAAAGCAGATCAGGACATTAAAGATAAAGAAGTATTTGACGCGAAAAGTTTCCGTGAAGGATTAAATTCCGGTTGGTTTGATGTTGATGTAATGACAGAGGTCTTTAATAGGTATAGTGAATTTTCAGATATTTTGTATGAAGGCACTGAAAAGACTGGTCAAGAAGCATGGAAATTAATGGAGATCCTTGACGATTATAGAAACTTTTTAAATGATTCTAAAAATACTGGTAAACAGTTTAACTGGGCCGCTTATGCAGGAGATTCTGTAGACAAAATAGAAGATCTGCAGCAAGCTATTTTGGCATTAAATGAAACCCAATGGGAATATTCTGAACAGGGTTTTCGTATGGGCCAGGAAGCAAAGACTTTTACGGATGCTATTGAAGCTACAAAGGATGCCGTTAGCTCAAAATGGATGCGAACGTTCCAATGGGTTTTTGGCGATTATAGAGAAGCAAAAGAGTTCTGGACTGAAATAACAGACCGTTTATATACACTGTTCGCCGAAGGTGGAAAAATCAGAAATGATATTTTAGAAGCCTGGTATTGGGGCGGCGGTCGTAGTGCTTGGTTTAATTTGGATAAAGACAGCGGACCTCTTGGTGCTTTTTGGAATCTCTTAAATGCAATTGATGGTATCATTTCTCCGATTAGAGAAGCATTTTATGAAGTATTCGGCCTGAATAGTCCAGAAGAACTTGGTGAAAGGCTTGCTCAGTTGTCGATTCATTTTCGAGAATTTACGGAAACGATCGGTTTTAGTGATGAAGCAGCACAAGGCTTAAAGAATATTTTTGTAGCTTTGTTTTCTGGAGCTAAACTTGTATTAAAAGGTTTTGGTGGAGTTCTTTCTGTTGTTGGGAAATTTGCATGGCTTATTGGCGAAGTTCTGGATGCCGTTCTTAGTCTTGCTTCTGGAGAAGTTTCTTTGGCAGATGTGCAGGAAAGATTGGTCGATGCATTTCAGAATTTTATTGGATCATTCGCTGCCGTCATAGATAAAATTAAGAATTTTGATATTCGATCAATACCAGATTCTCTCGCTGATGTTGTTAAGTATTTAAGATACTTTAAAAACGGTTGGACCGAAGATTTTCTTGAGGGCATGTACAATGGTATGAATGGCCTAGAAAAACTCTTGGTGAATGCCGGTAAAAGATTTCCGTTTCTTATTGATGTTTTCTCGAAAGTAGGAAGCACCTTTGAGACTTTATTTAGTGGATTTCCGAAATTTGAATTATCTTTAGGTTCCGTTGTTGAATGGTTTTATAAACTTAAAGATGCAATTTCTGGTATTCATGTGGATCTTAATGGAGCAAAGGGACTCTTCGGTAATATTGGAGAAATTGCTAACGTTCTTATCAGTTCTCTATTCGGCGATCTGGACAGTTTTAAAGAAAGAATTAATACTATTGCAAAACAGATATTTGACTGGCTCTATGGGGCAGTGTCCGGCATTAAGTTTACAGATATTCTTAAAGTTGCTCGTATTGGTCTTACCGCAGGATTCCTTGGTGGATTTCTTGACGTCGTAAGATCGTTTCATATGGTTGCAAATGAAGTTAAGTCTATTCCGGAAGCCATCACAGATACTCTTGGAGCTTTGCAGAAGAGTTTTCAGGCTACTTCTTATATTAAGATGGCCGTTGCTATTGGAATTCTTGCTGCTTCGATTTATGCTTTGTCAAAAGTTCCAGCAGATGACTTCATGAGAGTTGTGCTCGGTCTTGGAATTCTTGCGCTGGTTCTTCAGAAACTTGGCAAAGGGATTAATATTTTTAGTGGCAGCAATAATCAAGGAGATACTATCACAAAAGGTCTTAAAGCAAATATTAAGTTAATTCCAGATCTTGCCGCAACAATACTTGCGCTTGCCGTTGCAATAGGTGTTATGGCGCATGCGGTAGTTGCGTTTAAACAAAACGGGATTACAAAGATCACCGACGCTCTTATTCCTCTTGGAATATTAATTTATACACTTGCGGCAATGCTTGGCTTTTTATATTTACTTAAAAAGTTCAATCTAAAAGATGTAGGCAAGTCATTCGGCCTGATGATTACGGTATTTGCTATAATCGGAAGAGTTACAACTCTGGTTAAAGCAACAAAGAACGTCAAATGGCAGAATATATTGTCAGCGATGGTCGGTTTAGGTATTGTTATAGCAGCTATGGCTTTAGTTCTTCAAAGAGCATCCGGATTTAAAAAGTTTAAAGGAAATACAATTTTGCATGTGGCAGCTGTATTTATAGCAATGGGCTTCGCTGTTCAGCAGATTGCTTTAGCAATGGTTCCTCTTGCTCTTATGTCTTGGGGGAAGATGCTTCAAGCACTTATCGGCGTTGGTTCTATGTTACTGATGCTTGGCGGAATGTTGGGATGGATGAGTAGATTAGATGGAGCAAATACCGGAGGTCTGCTTAAAACTGCCGGAGCGATGGCTATAATGGCAGTTTCCATTAAATTGTTGTTAGGTCCGCTTCTTGCAATGGCCATAATGCCATGGGGGTCGATGCTGAAAGGAATAGCAGTTATTGGTATGCTGCTGTTGATGCTCGGCGGCCTTACTGCCTGGATGAGCCGACTTGATGGTTCTAAAGCTGGAGGACTTATCAAAATTGTAGGCGCTGTTGCACTATTATCGTTGGCTCTTTCTGCTCTGTTGCCATCTATCATTTCATTCACAGCTTTTATGGTTGTTTTAGCAGGTGTGCTAAAGGGCAAAATGATCGGTAAGTTATTACTGCTGTCTGGTGTTATGATTCTTCTCGGAGCAGGACTTCTTGTTGCCGGAGCTGGCATTGCTCTATTCGGCGTTGGTATGCTCGGCGTTGCAGCAAGTGCTTTGATGTTCTCTGTTGCTCTTTTAGCAATCGCATCTGGTCTTGATAAACTTGGTACTGCATTTCCGCAGTTTGTTCAGGGACTAATTGATGCTGGAAAAATGATGACAGCAGATAATGCAAAAGATATTCTAAAAGGCGCTGCCGCGTTTGGTTTGCTAGCTCTCGCCGTATGGGCCCTTGCAAAAGCATTTGGAGCTTTGTTTGGTAGCGGTGATGTTCTTGCAAAACTAGGCGGATTTGGCGGAAGACTTGTAACCGGTATTGGCAATATTATTCGTAATGTCGGAAGTACGATCACTGGGCATATACCAGAGATTCTTAAGATTCTTGGAGCAGTAGCGGTAGCAGCTGGTTTATATATGATCGGTATTATCCCAAAACTGACAAGCTGGGCAGTTCAGGCAATTGTTACTTTACTGGAGTCGATTCATCAAAGTGTTCGTGCTAATAAAGCTGTTTTGGAGCATTCGATTTTTGGAATGGTTGAAGTATTGCTTGAAATTTTAATTGATTCTGCAAGTTGGCTTGGAATGATGATACGAGGCTTAATTAGCGGTCTTATTACTTCTATATTAGATTTCATAGCTGATAGTATTGAAGAGCATGTAAAAATTGGTGGTAAGGGAATTGCCGATAGTATTAGAGGTTTATCCGATAAACTTCCAACGGCAGATGACCTTATGAAAGAATGGGATTCGGGACGTAAGACAACTTCAGACTGGCTTCAGAAATTTGTTCCTCCTGCTGGAGAACTCAGAGATGCTTCTGCCGAAGTTCCGAAGGCAATCGGTACTGGAATTCTTGAGGGTCAAAGTAATATTACAGAAGCTCTTGATGGCGTAAGAACAACTATTGATGAGTCAATGGATGGTCTTGAAAAACCAATGCAGCAAAATGGTAATGATGTAATCGTTGGACTTAATAATGGTATTGTAGGTGCTTGGAACAGTGGTCTTATTCAGGGCAACTTGGATAGGATTTCCAGTAGCATTAATAGACGCACCAGACTCGGTCTTGGTGAACGTTCGCCTTCTAAGATTGCAGCAGAAGCAGGTGCGTTTTATATTATCGGTTTGGCAAATGGTATTGCTGATAATGCAAAATTACCGCTTGATGCGATTGATAGCACTACTGATCCGATGGTTGATGCTCTTAAGAAAGCCATGACACAGGTCGCTACGATGACCGATGCAGACTTTTCATTTTCTCCGGTAATTACACCAGTGGTTGATATGTCGAATGTTAATTCGGCAGCTGGATCTATGAATGGACTTTTTGGAGGCTTCAATCGTATTGGAGCAGTGCAGGCCGAAAGATATTCTGGCTATATTCCAACTGCATCTAGAAGTTCAGCAGTTACAAATGAGATCCAATCATTGTCTTCAAGAATGGATGCTCTTGGTGAAGCCATTACTAATATGCAGATTGTGCTTGATACCGGAGTTCTGGTTGGTGCAACTTCTGCAAAAATGGATGCCAGACTCGGCGTTCTAGCAGCTAGAAAAGGAAGGGGGAACTGAGTGTGAGTTCCGAACAGGCAAAGAAATATCATTCGATTACAATCGGTGATAAAAATACCTGGGATGACTGGCACCTGGTTCCTACTTCCAGGCCACTTGTCCCTCCACCGAATGTAAATACAAGTTATGTTACCGTTCCTGGAAGCAGTGGATCTTTGGATCTTACAGAGGCTCTTACCGGTTATCCAACCTATGCGAATCGTACCGGGTCGTGGGAGTTTCTGGTTCTAAACGGATATGGTGAATGGTATGCTCGATATAGTGATATTATGAGCTATCTTCACGGAAAAAGATTTAGGGCTATTTTAGACGATGATCCGAACTATTATTATGAGGGTCGTTTTTCTGTTGCTTCCTGGGCGTCTAATAAAGATTGGTCTCGAATCACAATTAATTATAATGTTGGGCCATACAAAATTGAAGTTCATGGAATCGATGAGAACTGGTTGTGGGATCCGTTTAATTTTGAGACCGATATGGTCCATGCTTATAGTGATATTGAGGTATCTGATTCAACAGACGTTGTCGTTTACAATGATGTTATGCGAGTACGTCCTACGATTATATGTTCGAATGCTATGAGTGTCGCATTTCTTGGAAAAACATATCAATTGTCAGCCGGAGATAATAGTGTTCGCGAAATAGTTTTTTCAGAAGGTCAAAACACGCTTACCTTTAGTGGTAGTGGCACAGTAACGATACAAATGCACGGAGGTCGGTTCTAATGTTTCAAATTTATGCCGGCGACGTGCTGGTATACGAACCCGGCGATTATAATCTTGCGCTTTTGACTCCAAAACTGACTCTTGAAATGGGAAAGGCCGGATCTCTGGAATTTACAGTTCCGGCCGGCCATCCCTATATGAGCGAGCTTAAGCAATTAACGAAGCCAGTTTCAGTTGATTTGGATGGGAAAAAGATATTTAGAGGTAGGATTCTTTCCGGAAGCAGGACATTTTATAATCAACGAGAGATTTACTGTGAAGGCGTTCTATCTTATCTGGTAGACTCTGTACAAAAAGCCGTGAAATTTGACGGCAAAACGCATGCTCTCTTCAGGCAGATTATCGCAAATCATAACGCAAGAATGCCTGCCGAAAAGCAGTTTACTGTCGGAACTATTACGGTTCCGGATCAAGACATTCACTTACTCGGACAGTCTGATGATATTTCAAAGTATGATTATAGTCAGATTGCGATTAACTCAATTGTTGATAACTGGAATACGACATACGATTATATCGAGACATGTCTGATTAGTTATTGCGGTGGATATTTGATGGTCCGCCAGGACAATGGAGTTAATTATATTGACTGGGTTAGTGACTACACGAATACCGCTACTCAGGAAATTGTATTTGGTGAGAACCTGCTTGACTTAACTGATGAGAGTACTGCTGAAGATATTTTCACAGTTCTGATTCCACTTGGCGATAATAATTTGACGGTTAAGAGCGTTAACCAAGGCTCAGATGAAATAGTCGATCAGACAAAAGTCAATAAGTATGGTCGCATTGTTAAGACAAATGTTTTTAGTAATGTTACGAGTGCTCAGACTCTTCTTGAAAACGGAAGACGATATCTTGCTAATAACGGAGACGTACCTACCACCTTAACAATTACAGCAGTTGATCTTCATAATGTGTATCCTGAAATTGAAAGTATTCAGCTTGGTGATCGTGTTTATATTCGT
>Ga0326512_10001696_pt1 | contig 16669 bp, 23 predicted proteins | sample 1_2617_0518_D_FD_203652 | JGI IMG/M metagenome (GOLD analysis project Ga0326512, IMG submission 203652) | Bovine rumen microbial communities from UC Davis, California, United States - 1_2617_0518 | ecosystem: Host-associated > Mammals > Digestive system > Stomach > Rumen | place: USA... | reverse complement strand
TATGGCTAAGATAAACCACTCTTTTGATATTCCTTATGAAATTATGGAACAATATAATAAAGAAATAATAGATATAAGAAAGGGGTAAAATAATATGTGGAGATGTTATTTTAAAAATTTAGAAAATGGAGAAACATTTACTAAGGAATTTAATAGTCAATATTTAATGGAACAAATGTTAAGAAAAGTTAAATATAGTAAAAAGATAAAATTGATAGGAAGAACCAGAATATGAGTATAATAGAAGAAAGATGGAAAGACATAAAAGACTATGAAGGTTTATATCAGGTAAGTAATTTGGGTAGAGTTAAGAGTTTAGTAAGGAACAACACCATAAAAAAACCTAGAATTTTAAAAAATTGTTGTACTTATAAGAACTATTATATAGTTACCTTATCAAAAAATAATATAGTTAAAACACGTAGAGTACATAGACTTGTAGCTGAAACATTTATACCAAACCCCAATAATTTACCAGAAGTAAACCATAAAGATGAGGATAAATCAAATAATTGTGTTAGTAACTTAGAGTGGTGTGATTCTAAGTATAACAATACATATGGTAATAGAACGAAAAAAGCATCGATTAAATGTTCAAAATCGGTATCTATGTTTGATAAAGAAGGTAATTATATCAAAACATATAAAAGTTGTAGTGAAGCATCTGAAAAAACAGGTGTACCGACATCTCATATAAGTGCATGTTGCCTTAATCGATATGGTAGAAAAACAGCTGGTGGTTATGTTTGGAAATATGAAAGTGGGGTATCTTAATGGGTATCAAACAGTATGAGATTGGTAAGAATTGGGAAACTACAATAATGGAGTATTACAACAAACGTGGGTATTTTGTTTATAAATTTCCCACAGAATTTAATGGAACGATTTGTGATATATTGGTTTCTAAAAATTCAAGTGCTATGTTTATTGAAGCAAAGCATACAACAAAAGATAAACTAAGTTATAAAGCTAGTGGTTTGTATAAGAAAAGAGATGAACTAGATAATTTTGTTAGGAAGTATGGTAATGATGTTTGGATAATGATTAAATCTGATATTGTTGGTAATTATTGGCTAACATGGTCAAATGCAAAACCTATATTAGAAGAAAAAGGTTATTTAGATTTAAAAAATGATTGTATTAAAATGATGGATAGTAGGGAGATAATGTTATATGAATAAAAAAGTATTAAAAAAGTATTTAAAAAGTGTTAAAAAAGTATGAAAATAACATTAAGTAACATTATCGAAATACAAGATCCAACGAAAGAAATATTAGACTATTGTAAAAAAGAATTAACATTTTTGAACCCAGACTATATTAAAAAACAACGTATGGGCTTCTGGATCGGAAAGACACCAAAATCTATAAGTTTATATGATTTTTATAATGGTAACATATATTTACCAATAGGTTGTTTTGAAGATATTTGGAATATACACCCTGTTAAAGAAGATTATAAAGATTATTCAATAAGTAATAAAACAAATATAACAAGTAATATAGTTCTTAGAGATTACCAAGAACCATGTGCTAATGCTTTGAAAAAGTATGTCAATGGTATATTTGTATTGCCCCCCGGTTTAGGTAAAACTCAAATAGGTTTATATTGTGCTAGTTATTTAAAACAAAAAACATTATGGTGTACCCACACTAAAGAATTATTAAATCAAGCTATTGAACGTTGTGAAGATAATCTTATTTGTAAAACAAGTAAGATAACAGAAGGTAAATGTGATGTATCTGGAGATATGGTTTTCGCAACAGTACAAACACTTGCTAATGTGATTGATAAAGGTGAAATAAGGCAAGATGAGTTTGGTTTAATTATAGTTGATGAGTGCCACCATTTATCAACAAATGCAGAATCAGTTAAAATGTTTGAGAAATGTATTAATTATTTTAGTGCTAGATATAAACTAGGTTTAACAGCAACCCTACATAGAGCAGATGGTTTAGAAAATACCACTGTTAAAATATTAGGAAATGTTATATATGAAGTTAAGAAAAATGATACAAAAGATAAATTAATTGGAATATATGAAGGTAAGCAAATACTTGAAATACCATTGGAAAAATTCCAAGTACCAGCAAGAATATTTTTAATGAGTACAAATTACAATGTTTATGATAGAGATGTTTTTGATTTGAGTGGTAAGATAGTTTTTACAAGATTGATAACAGATATAGCAAATGATTATAAAAGGAATGCACAAATACTAAATCTCATAAACAATTTAAAAAGTTATACAATTGTTATATCAGAAAGAGTGGATCAATTACATTACTTACAAAAAAATGTAAAGAGTTCCGTTTGTATTGATGGTAAAACACCTAAGAAACAACGTGAAAAAATGGTAGAAGATTTCAGAGATGGTAAATATAAAGTATTATTTGCAACTTATTCGTTAGTTGCTGAAGGTTTAGATATACCAATGTTAGAAAATCTAGTTATGGCAAGTCCAGTAAAAGATAAAAGATTAGTTGTACAAGCTATCGGTAGGTGTCAAAGACCATATGAAAATAAAAAAATTGCAAATGTTTATGACTTAATCGATGATGTTAGCATTTTAGATAAATTTACACGAGAAAGAAAAAAAGTTTATAAAAATGAAGGGTGGGAAATAATTAATGGAATTTAAAGATTATAAAGAAAAACAAAAGTTTTTCAAGAATAGACAAAAAGAACATAGACAACTTTGGGTTAGTGCAATGCCGAATGATACTAAAAACAAAGCGTTGAAAGTTAAAAAAGATTTATTGATAAAAGGTAGAACTTATATCAAACCAAAGGAGAGTGAGTAATATGTATATTAGTATTCCAACAACAATATTTTGTTTTGTACTAGGTTATATAGCAGGTATTATATCAACAATATTATTTGGTAATTATTTAGTAAAGAAACAAGAAAAAGAAATGATAGAAAAAAGTAGAGTGATTATGCAATCAATTGTTGATAAGGAAAAAGACAAAGAGGATAAAGATTAATGGAATTTGATACATTATTAGATAGAGTATGGTATTACGATATGGAAGTATTTGCTCATGATAGTTTGGTAGTATTCATATCTCATAAAACTAAAGAAAGAGTATACTTTCATAACTCATTACCAAATGATATTCAAATGTTTCTTGATAAATACAACCCCATTCTTATAGGTTATAACTGTAATAACTATGATAAATGGGTGTTAAAATGTTGGTTAGCAGGTTATACACCAGAAGAGTTAAAAGAAGTCAATGACTTTATAATTGGTGGTGGTAAAGGTTGGGAGATAGATTGTGGTAGAGTTGAGTTGCCTATACATTGGGATTTATTCAATGAAATTAACCCTAGAAAATCTCTTAAAGAAATTGAAGGAAATTTAAGATTAGATATTACAGAAACAACAGTTCCTTTTGATTTACCAACTAAATGGACTAAAGAACAATTTGAAGAAGTATTATATTATTGTACTTGTGATGTCGAAGCACTTATTCCACTTTTCGAAAAAATGAGAGATGGATATTTAGCTAAATATACTATATGTGAAATGGGTAATATTCCGTTTGATTATGGTTTAAGTTTAACAAATGCTAATTTAACTGCAACATTTCTACATGCTGAAAGAAAAGAACATGATGATAAAAATGATTATCAATATCCGAGTAACTTTGAATTAGAAAAAATTTTACCAGAAGTTAAAGAATATTTTGATTCATTTATACGTGGAGAAATAGATATTGATGATAAAAATTTACCCATTAATTTAGATGGTATGAGAGGTAATGTTGGGGCTGGTGGGATCCATTTAGCTTTAGATAATTATATTTTCGAAAGCGAAGATTTTAATGTAGGTAATTATTATGAGTAAAATTAAAGATTTAACAGGTAAAAAATTTGGAATGGTTACTATTATTAAGTTAGATAGAATAGAAAATAGAAGAACATATTGGATATGTAAATGTGATTGTGGTAAAATTTTTACTCGTAGGTCTGATATAATTCAAAATAAAGAAGTTAAAAGTTGTGGTTGTTATCAAAAAGAAAATAATAAAATTATAGGAACTTTACATGGAGATGGTTCTAAAAAATCCAAATATCATCGATTATATCAATGTTATCAAAGTATGAAACAAAGATGTTATAACCCTAATTGTATTCAATTTAAAGATTGGGGTGGTCGTGGTATAAAAGTATGTGATGAGTGGAAAAATGATTATTTAAAATTTAAAAAATGGGCTTTATCACATGGATATCGTGATGAATTGACACTTGATAGAATAAAGGTTAATAGAAATTACGAACCTAATAATTGTAGATGGATAACTAAAATTGAACAAAATAGAAATACTAGAAAATGTTTACATTTTCTTATAAATAATAAAGATTATACAATACCTTTGTTATCTAAAAAATTAGGTATAAGTGATGGCACAATACATTATTGGTTAAAAAAAGGATATAATATAAATTATATATTAAAACGTTTTGAAAATAATAAGGAGGTGGTTAAGGAGTGAAAAGGCTATTATTAAATTATGATGTAGCCTCACTTCGGTGAGGACTATATCCGAGTTTAATTTGTGAATATGGTTATTCTAGTAGAAATCAACCTGATGCTAATTTATATAAAGAATTGAGAGAAACTAGAATAAAAGCAAAACATAGTGGTGATAAAAAAACAGCTAATGCTTTAAAACTCCCTCTCTGAATACTTATTATGGGGCTTTAGGTGCTAAATGGAACAATCTTTTTGATTTAAAACAATGTAGATCAATTTGTATTTCGGGTCAGTGTGCTTTACTTATTTTAATACATGATTTGCGAAAGATACCAACTTTAAAATGTATTAGTTCTAACACCGATGCCTGTCAATTTGAAGTTGATGATACTTATATGAATGAAGTTCAAGAAGTAATTGATGATTGGCAAAAAAGATATAGACTTGAATTAGAACGTGATGATGTATTAAAAATTGTTATGAAAGATATTAATAATTATTGTGAAATCTTAAAAACAAATAAAGGTCAACAGGTTAATTTTAAAGGTGGATATTTTGCAAGTTCTCCTGATATAAAAATACATGAAGATGGTAAATTAGAAACAATATATAAAGATAGTTATAAAGCAAATTCAATGGTAATTGTTGGTGAATCTATATTAAAATATTTATTATTTGATATACCTATTGAGAAAACAATAAATAATTGTAATGATATATTTAAGTTTATGCAAATTTCTCATTTAGGATCAACATACGAAAAATGTGTTCAAGAATCACCAAACGGAGATATAGAATTGCAAAGAAATAATCGTATCTATGCAGGGTTAAAACCAAGTGGTGTTATAGTTAAAATCAAACCAGATGGTAGAAGAGATTCTTTGGCAAATCAACCTAGAAATCCTATAGTTGATAATGCAAATCAATGTACTATTGATGATATCAATAAACAATGGTATATAGATTTAGCTTATGAACGAGCAAATGACTTTCTTGGAATACCCAGATTAGAAAATCTAAAGAAAACAGAATTGTTAGAACGTGCAACTAATTATAATTTAGATATTGATAAAAAAACTAAAAAAGCAGATTTAATAGAAATTTTAAAAAATTGTGAAAAAGGGTTGACTAATAATATACAATATGATACAATTAATAACAAGAAAGGAGATAATGAAATGGCTACAAAACAAGAGTTAGAAGAAAGATTAGAAAAAGCTACTGATCAAAACGAAAAATTAGTTGAAAAAATTAAAGAATTAAAGAAAGAAGGAGATAATGATATGGATAACCAAAAAGATTATGCTAAGTTATTAAAGAAAATTAATAAGTTTAGAGAAGAAATAAGAAAAATTGAATTTGTATTTGATAAGGAATTACCTAGTAATTTAGGTGGTGGAGAATATTATAGTATAGATCAATTCTATAATGCTGTACAAGAAACAGCACTTAAAGTTGGTTTAGATTTCTCATTTGAAACAACAAACATAATATCTTTTGAGAAAGAATTAGTAAAACCAGTTAATAAATTACCAATTCATGTAGCAACTGTTTCAACTGTTGCGACATTGACTGATATTGACACAGGTGTATCAAAAATGTACACAACAATAGCACAAGGTAGTGATACAATCGACAAAGCTGTATCTGGTGCAAGTACATTAGCATTTAGACAATGGTTCTATAAGAACTTCACACCAAAAAATATGAGTGAAGAAGAAATTGAAGAAACTAAAGTTGAAAAGAGTGAACAACCAAAAGTTCCTGTATATGTTCCAGAAACTAAGAAAGAAGAAATCAAAAAGGAAGTAGTTGAACAAAAACAACAAGAAAGTAGCGATGATGAAGATATCAAAGCAATATGTGAAAACATTATGAAAGTAAGAGAAAAACTTGGTGATAATGAATGGGGGGATAAAACTCTACAAAAATTATTAAGTGGTGAATTAAGTTCTGCTGATATATTAGAAGTTGATTTAAAAGTTAAAGCTAAAATGGAAAAGGTTGGGTTGTAATGTTTGAAAATGTTGAAATTAACTCAACAAGATGGTTTAACCCAAAACCTTTAAGAAATGAAGAATGGAAAGAAATTCCTAATTTTAGCAAGTTATATTATATTAGCAATTATGGAAGAATATTACGAATTGAACATACAAGACTATCGTATAGATATAATAAAAGCGGTAAATTATATCCTACAAAAATATTAAAAGCATCTAAAAACAAACAAGGATATATCAATACACAAATAAATCTAAATAATTCTTTTAAAAGTTTTAAAGTACATAGACTTGTGGCAAACGCATTTATACCAAACCCCGAAAATAAACCGCAAGTAAACCATAAAGATGGAAACAAGTTAAATAATAGAGTTGATAATCTCGAGTGGTGTACTAATGGTGAAAATGGTAAACACGCATGGGAAAATGGTTTAAGAACAAAACGAATCGGAAATAATAATAAATTTAGTGTAAAAGTTAATCAATATGACTTAAATAATAAACTAATAAAAGAATGGAACTGTATAAATGATATAACTAGAGAATTAGGTATATCACATGGTTTAATAACCGCCGCTTGTCAAGGTAGACAAAAAACAAGTCATGGTTATATATGGAAATATAAGGAGGTAGAAAATGGAGTGGAAATATAGTGAAGATCATAAACATATAGAATTAGAGAAAAAACCAAGTAGATTTAAATATATCACTGGTACAAGATTTGCAAGTTGTTTGGGTTTAAACCCGTATAGTTCACCATTTCAAATATGGTGTGAATGTACAAAACTTGTTACACCACCTTTTGAAGAAACAGTTTATATAAAAGCTGGTCGTATAATAGAACCAATACAAAGAGAATATGTTTCTAAAAAATTCCCAAATATTGTTTCACCAGAAGATTATTTTGGAGAAATATTTGAGCAAGTTAGATGGAACTTTTTTAAAGATGATGATAAACCATTTGCTGGTTGTTGGGATGCTGTTAGTACAAAAGAAAATGGCAAAGATATTAATATGGTGGTTGAATTTAAAACAGCAAGTTCGCCATTAAAATGGCAAAATAATCAAGTTCCTGTTTACTATGCTTTACAAGGGGCTTTGTATGCAAAACTATTGGGTTTAGATAGAGTATTATTTGTTGCTAGTTTTTTAGATAAAATAGATTATGCTCATCCAGAAAAATTTGTTCCAAATGAATCTAACACAGTAATGATTGTTAAAAAATTAAAAGATATGATTTTTGAATTGAATGGTAATTTTTATACAGTTGATGAAATGTTTGAAAAAGCAAAAGAGTTCTGGAACAAATACATAGAAACAGGTGTATCACCAGAGTTTGATGAAAAAATAGATAAAGAGTATTTAGACTTAATTCGTGCTAGTAAACCAATAAATGATAGTGGTTTAGAAGAATTATGTGATAAAGCGTTACAATTAGAAGAAGAAATTGAATTATTAAAACAAAGTAATGGTATAGAAGATAAAGAAAAAGAATTAAAGACATTAAAAGACAATATAAAACAAGGTTTATTGGATCAATTAGAAGATGGAGATTTAATTGCTAGTTGTGGTTGTTATAAATTGAGTGGATCAGTAAAAGAAAAATTTAATGAAACACAATTTAAAAAAGATCATAGTGCGACATACGATAAATATTGTGAAAAGGCAGTTGTATATACATTGAGAAAAGTAAAAATAAAAGAAGGAGAAGAATAACATGTCTTATTTCAACTATGTAGCACCTAATTCTATCAGATGGTTAAATATTCTTGATTTTGAAAATGAAAGATGGAAAGATATTAAAGGTTATGAAAATTTATATCAAGTTAGTGATTATGGTAGAGTTAAACGTTTAACTTTTATAAATAGACAAACCAAAAAATATCAACCTAGGATATTAAAACAAGCTCGTGATAAAGATGGTTATTTGCAAGTAACATTATGCAAAAATAACAAATTAAAAACAATAAAAATACATAAGTTAGTTGGTGAATATTTTGTAGATAACCCTGAAAACAAACCTATATATAATCATATTGAACCTGTAACTGATTCATATTGTAACAATCATTATACCAACTTAGAACCTAGCACATATGGTGAAAATATAAAATATGCTTATGATTTAGGTAGAAAACCAAAAAAGAACCAATATAAAGGTGTTATAGGTGCTAAGAACCCATTTTCTAAAAAGGTCAACCAATATGATTTGGATGGTACTTTAATAAAAAAGTGGAATTGTGTAAATGATATTGAAAGGGAATTAGGATATAATCATAGTATGATTAGTGCTGCATGTAGAAATAAAAGAAGATTAAAAACCTACAAAGGTTTTGTGTGGAAATATAATAAAGAAAGTGAGGATAAATAATTATGAAAATAAAAGTAATGACAAAAGGAAATTTTAAAACAGTTCCAGAAGGAGAAAGGGTGTTAAAAATAACAAAAGCAGAATGCACACCTAGTGGAAAACCTTCACGATTAAAAATAACATTAACTGATACAGATGGTGGAATTATTAATAGTCAATATTCATTTGATAATGATAAAGCTCTATTTGCCATGGGTAAGTTATTAGAAGTTGTTTTAGGTTTTGATGATGGAGATGAATTTGATACAAAAACTGATTGTGATAGATTAGTTGGTAAAACAATCATTGGCGAAGTTGTACATACAGAAGGTACAAAACCAAATGAAGATGGTGAATTACCAGTGTTCGCCAATTTAAAGAAAGTCATATCACTTGTTGATAATACAAAAGGAGAAGTTGAAAGTTCACCTAGAAATGATATTAGCGATGATGATTTAGATTAAGCACTTAAAGTGCTTTTTTTTTTTGTTATTTTTTAAAGATAATATTAACACTTTTTATTGGGTAAATTTAGATACAATGTATTTAGAAAACGAACGTTTTCTGTTTACCTTATTCTGGGAGTGTGAGTTTGAATTTAGAATTTATTCTTTATTTAATACTTAACACTCTCTTTTTTTATTTTATAAGAGAGGAGAATCACTTATGTTTAATAACCCCTATATGCCAAACGCATATAACCCACAAACAACCATTGATAAATTAAATGAGCAGATAAACAATCTTGAACGAATGAAAGCACAAATGCAACAACCTGTACAACCTACAAATTTAACTCAAAATTTTCAAATAGCACCAACAAATAGAGAAGTGATAAGATATGCGACTTCTTTAGAAGAAGTACAAAGAGATATGGTTGTAGGTGATACACCATACTTTAGTAAAGATATGAGTGTTGTATGGATCAAAAATGCTAAAGGTGAAATAAAAACATATGAATTGAGCGAGATAATACCAAAAGATGAGAAAGATTTACAAATAGAATTACTACAATCACAAGTTAATAAATTACAAAAAGAGGTGAACAAGTATGAACAATATACTTCAAATGTTAATGAACCAGAAATTTCAACAGATACCACAAAATATGATGAATCAGTTGGAACAACAATTAAAGAGAGTAAACCCACAAGCGTACCAAGAGTTTCAAAAAGCAAGACAAAATAACGAGAACCCTAATGAATATTTGAATAAAATAGTTGGTGGTTTTACCCCAGAGAAACAACAACAGTGGAATACCATGATGGGGCAATTTCAACAACCAAAAAAATAAGGTTAGATACCTTATAGGAGAGTATATATGGTAGATATATGTACTTTCCTATAAGTTATCTACCAACTTAAATATTTAGAGAGGAGGTAAATAATGAACGGAAATAGTGGAATACAGCCAACTGTTGAATTAGCAACTACTAATGGAAATGGTGGTTTTGCATATCCATACCCAGTTTACCCAATGATGGGTGGTTTTGGTGGTAATGGCGGTTTTGGTGGTTTCGGTTCAGATTCTGCAATTTGGTTAATTGTTTTATTGGCACTTATCTGGGGTAACAATAATGGAAATGGTGGTTTCTTTGGTGGAAACAATAGTTTCGATAATGGTTACGCTTGGTTATCAAATGGTCAAAAAGAAATTATGAACAACACTAACCAAGGTTTTGACACATTACATTTAAGTAATCAAATTGAAGGTACTAGAGATGGTATATGGTCTTTAAGCAACCAATTATGTAATTGTTGTGCTGATGTAAACGGAAACATTTCAAATGGTTTCTTCAATGCAGAAATTGCTGCTGCCAATAGACAAATGGCAGATATGAACCAAAACTTTAACAACCAAATTGCTACTTTAACTGGTTTCAACAATATTGGTACTAGATTAGATGATTGTTGTTGTGAAAATAGATTAGGAATTGCTAATCTAAACTCAACTATTTTATCAGAAAATTGTGCAGATAGAGCAGCACTTGCTGATGGTCTTAAAAATGTATTAATCAACCAAACAGCAAATACTCAACGTATATTGGATCAATTATGTAACGATAAGATAGATGAGAAAAATGATAAGATTCGTGATCTTGAAAGACAATTATCAATGAAAGATTTACAAGCTAGTCAAATTGCTCAAAACTCATTCATAGCACAAGGTTTTGCGAACGAGGTGGATCAGTTATATAACAGACTTTCTTCATGCCCAGTACCAAGTACTCCGGTGTACGGAAGAACACCTATATTCACATGCAATAACAATGGTGGTTGTGGATGTGGTTTTAACACAACAAGTCAATTTATTTAATAGCATATAGTCGATTACGACATACCTGATTACAGGAACTTGCTAGATTTTTTAAGGTATAGCAGGTCTATACCTTTTTTATTATGAGAGGAGAGATAGAATGATAGAAACAATTATAAATGAACCATTGGTATTACCAAGTAATGCAAGTCCAATAACTTTTGATGAAACTGATATTAGAACAAGATGTGCTAGTTGTAATTGTAATGGTTGGTTAGATTATTCAAATGGTAACCCTAATTTTAAAATATTTGGAAATGGTTATACAGGTTATTATGATGTAGAATTTAGTGCTTCGGTAAGCACCGCTACACCGGGTGTTGTAGCTGTTGCATTATTTCAAGATGGTGTGATGATTCCAGACACACTTCGTGCGGTAACTATTGCAGCAGCAGATGACTATGAAACAATTTCTTTTGATAAGAAATTAAGAGTATGTCCACGTGGAACAACTAATTTATCAGTACAAAGTGTTTCAAGTGTACCAACACCAACTACACCTACAACACCAATATCAACTACACAAGCGATTATAACTAATGCGACATTTAGTTTGAAAAGAGAAAATTAAATGCTACAAAATAATTAGAAGTGTGATATAATATATTTGAGGTGATTTATATGCCAACTAAAAATTATATTGGTCAAAAATTTGGATATGTTGAAGTTTTGGAAAAAACAAATAAGAGAAAAAATGGGAATATTATTTATAAATGTAAATGTTATAAATGTGGCAAAATAATTAATAGAACAATATCTTATTTGTGTATGCGAAAAAAACGAGGTTATAATAATATAACTTGTGGTTGTTTTGATTATCATCATAATAATTTGTATAAAAATGGATTATCAAATACAAAATTACTATATATTTATAGCAATATGAAACAAAGATGTTATAATAAAAAAACTCTCGGATATAAAAATTATGGTGGTAGAGGAATAAAAGTATGTGATGAATGGTTAAATAGTTTTGAAAATTTTTATCATTGGGCAATTGAAAATGGTTATCAAGAAGATTTAACTATTGATAGAATAAACAATGATGGAAATTATGAACCATCTAATTGTAGATGGGCGACAAAATTAGAACAAGTTAGAAATAGAAGAAATACTATATTAATAACATACAATAATGAAACAAAAACTATCAAAGAATGGGCAGAACAATATAATATAGAATTTTGCACTTTAAGAACAAGACTTAATCGTGGTTGGGATATAGAAAGAGCATTAAAAGAAAAAACACACTTAAATTATAAAGGAAAAGAATTTAATGAGAAATAATTTAGATGCAACTTCATTAATCTTGCAATTATATAGCATTATTTTACTATTACAAGATTATAACAATAGCGATTTAATGCAAGAATTACAAACACAAGATGAAAAATATTTGAAGAAAATAATAGAACAAAATGAAGAAATAATCTCGATCCTTAAAGAAAGGAGTGATAAAAATGAGTAAAATTATACATAATGATTTGAAGAAAGCAACAGAAGAAAAAATCAAATCATTATTAGAAGAAAGCCAAGGCGAAATCAATATGAATAATTTAGAAGTTTTTGGTGAACTTATAGATATTCATAAAGATATCGCCAATGAAGAATATTGGTGTATGAAGGAGGAAAGTGAAATGTACGGAAATTATAATGATGGTCGTGGCGGATATGGAAACTACGGAGAATATGGAAGATATGGAAGAGAATCATATGGAAGAGAGCAATATGGAAGAAGAGAACGTGATAGTAGAGGTCGTTATAAAGGACACGATTATATAGATAATATGTATAGTGATTACGGAAGATATGAAGAAAATCGTGGTAGATATGGTGCGAGTGAAGAAACAGATAAAGCATTCCATTATATGAATAAATCATTAGAAGATTTCATTAGATATTTATTTGAAGATGCTGATGATGACCAACAAAGACAAATGATAAGAGAAACATTACAAAGAAGTATGATGTAATATGAGATATTACTTTTATAATGCTAATAGTCATAATAATTTTATTGATGATTGTTTTCCTAGGGCATATTCAATAGTAATGGATATGACATGGAAAGAAGCATATAAAGAATTGTGTAAAAGTGCGATGGAACAAGGTCAAATGATGGATAATGGTGTTTTTGTAAGAAACTTTTTAGATGGAAAGTTTGATAGAATACCTTACACAGAAACATATATAGGAGAATTTGCAGAAAATCATCCTATTGGTAAATATTTGATAACAACCAATAATCATATAACAGCTTGTGTGAATGGCTACGTAATAGACACATGGAATTGTACTGATAAAAAAATCGAATATATATGGAAAATATTATAAAAAAAAGACACCTTAATTTAAGGTGTTTTTATAATTATATATTTTACTTAATATTAATTTTAAATGTTTATTATAATATGTTTCACTTATACCTAAATCAATACAAGTTGTAGTTCTACTATTGCCATCATAAAAAGACATAAGCAACTTTCTTTCTTCATTATTTAATTCTACTTCATCACAAAGTTTGATTACATTTTTGCGACAAAGACACTTAATCACTTTTTTAAGATCGTGATAAATCTTCTTATCAATCATATATAAATTACCTCGCTTCTAAGATAATTATATGTTTGTAAAAGTACAAAAAAGTATAAAAAAAGAGTTATTTTTGTAACTCTTTTATTTCTTTAACTATATCACCTTTATTTTGTTTAATTCTACTTTCAGAATATCCCACTTGTATTGCTATCTTTGTAATACTTTCTCTATCTACATAAAACCTTTTACATATATCAATATGTACTAGATTATTTGTAACTTTTGTAATTAACTCATAAAATTTATCCAATGGCATACCCCTATATAAATATAGGTTTTCTCTTCTTGCCATAAACAATGAAGTTATATAAGATAATGCAATTCCTAATACAATTGGTATTAAGAAAGATATTCCTACTTTCCAAGTCAAACGATTAAGAATGTAGTAGGATAGAGAACTGACTATAAAACAAGTACTAGCTTTCTTCAAATGAAATGGTTTACCAAACACACCTTTATTGATCCAGAAACTTGATAGAATAAATATACACTCTATAAAGGTATCATTAAGTGTTGCTATAAATAACACCACAAGAACAGTAAAGAAATTGTATAACCAAAATAGAACTATGTATATTTTATAAGTCAGTTCATCTTCCCTTTTCTTCGGCTTACTATTTTGATAACTTGTGAGAAATTTTCTTGGCAACTTTCTCAAGGAAATCAGTAGGTCCGAAGAATAAGAATGTACCATAACCCATAGACTATTACCTCCTCTCATAAAATATAATCTATAAGACATTATTAATAAAATTGTATAATCAAAATTTATGATAATATTAACTATAAAATTATCAACTTGTAATGATTGACTTTGTATTGTCATATTTCTTGTAACCAAACTTATAAATTGATATATAAAATTAATAAACATGAATAACCAATAGTTAGTTATATTATATTTATGAATCTTTTCTCTCTTTATAAATTTAATATAACATAAAGAAAGTATAAATAAGTATAATAAATCTAAAATTATGAATATAGGAACATTATTATAATGTGCTTTTAATAATTGAAATACAATAAACAATGGTGTACAACATAATACAAACAATTTCATTTTCTTACTATTATCATTACAAGTAATACCCATTATAACTAAACCATTAATGTATAATATAATTGCATACCAAACATTTTCTAATCTCCAATATAAAATAAAATCATTTATCTTATTAATTATTTTATTTCCAGTGTCTAAACCAAAGTAATTTAACCCAAACATCTTTAATATAAATATCACAAATAATATTGTGAAATAAGTAAACAGTGTTCTTGATAATAACTTGTCAATATCTTTTTTCATTTTTTCACCTCCTTGTGAAAATTACTATAACATATTATACTTTATTAGTCAACATAAAAATAAAAAGAGTAAGATAATTTCTATCTTACCCTTAATCTTTGACCAGCATATATTAAATTAGGGTTTTTGATTCCATTCCAAGCTACTAATTGTTTAACAGTTGTTCCAAACTTTTTTGCTATCTTAGTTAAATTATCACCCTTAACAACTGTGTAGTATTGTACACTTGGTTGTGGTGTAGGTTGACTAGGTTGTGGTTTTGGTGTAACACTTTGTTTTGTATATCCATTTAAACCTAAATTTTTAATTATACTTGGGAAATCTCTTCTACAATCATCCATATCTACATTACCAGATATTCCATTAACTCTACCAGTAGAACTATATTGCCATATATCCCAATTTGTTGCATATTGTGGTTGTGATCCATAACGAGCAACCCATAGAGTAAATCTTCTAACTCTATTTAAGTCCATTCTTTCTTTAAAACCAGAAATGTCAGAACCATAAACACCCACAAAATAACCACGTTTTTCTAGGTAATCACCAAATGCAACTACCGAATCAGTTACACCTTGTTTCTTTCCAGTTGGTGGTGCTTCTACATCCATATATACAGGTAAATCAAATTGTTTTCCTTGTAACTGTGCTTCAAATCTTTTGGCATCTGCTTCACCATCAATTGCAGATACACAACCTTTTCCTACAAAATAATAAGCACCAACATGTAAACCAGCAGCTTTTGCTTTTGCATAGTTTGTTTCATACATACTATCTTTATAGAAACCATTATCTGATCCACCAGATTTAATGATAACTCCTTCAATACCACTTGCTTTTACTCGATTAAAATCGATATTTCCTTGCCAATGTGAAATGTCTATTAATTTCATATAATCATTCTCCTTTTAATATTTCTCCAATGCCCCAACCTCTAATTCAAAAGGCAAGTCATTGTTTTCTTGATTAATGTTAGTTTGATTTTCATAACTATTTTTTATTGCTTCTAATTGATTTAATAATTCTCCTGTTATTTTTTCGTATGTTGGTGTTGCTAGTACATAATATATTTCTAAATTGTTTGTACTTAACCAATTATTTGCTTGTTCTAATGTATATGTGCCTATATCATCTATATAAATAATAAACATTGTAATTGCATCACTAACACTTATTCCTTGAACTCTACCATAAGTATTAACAAGAGTTTTTGGTAATAATTTATTGCAATAAACATCAGCAATTTGTCCTGATGTTTGTAATTTAACAGGTATTTCATTAGTCCTATAACGATTTATTCCACTTCTGTTAGTTGAAAAAATTTGAGTAAATCTGTTTGAACTACCATCTAAAACAACTTTCCTTATCTCTTTATGTAAATACCACTTACCTACTCCATAAGGTTGATAATCACTAGCACTAGAGCTTTTTTCAACTTGCGTTGTATTTAGCTTATCCTTATAATTACTCACTCTTATATAATGAGTGTTTTGTGTTGTAGTTATAGTATATAATTCATAATTTCTTTGTATAAGTGTTTTATCACTAGTGTATTCACATACTCTCAACGAGTCACTACCTAATGTTTTTTGTCCTATAAATGAATAAGTTGT
>Ga0326512_10001695_pt1 | contig 16671 bp, 20 predicted proteins | sample 1_2617_0518_D_FD_203652 | JGI IMG/M metagenome (GOLD analysis project Ga0326512, IMG submission 203652) | Bovine rumen microbial communities from UC Davis, California, United States - 1_2617_0518 | ecosystem: Host-associated > Mammals > Digestive system > Stomach > Rumen | place: USA... | reverse complement strand
AAAGGTTCTACTTTACACTGTCAACAATTATTTTGAACCAAAACAAACCCGACCGTTGTGGACACGTCAACGGCCGGGAATGTTGGCTAGATCAACTAAACGAAACGTTATTAACGAACGTCTTATTAACCGGGTACTGCGAGGTAATGTCTGCCGTGGTTGCCGTTGCATGGCTACCGGAAGACTCGCACTGATAAACGCTAATCGGGCCGTTGCGGTATCCATTGACGAAACTTGTAACCGAGATCATAGGCGCGAAATTGATATTGAAGATAAACGCGAACGCACCGTTGCAAGTGACACGGCCAAGAATCGGTTTTGCTCCACCTTCTGTCTGACCCAGCAGATTAACCATGTCATTAAACTGCGGTTGCTCGGCTGCATGATTACCGATGAGAACAATCTGTTTAACCTGCGGCCTACGTTGAAGCGCGAGAATAGCCTCATCCGTCGTGGCGAATGGCGCGGTATTTGCACCGTTAGGCGTTTGCGCGGCAAGAAGTAGCGAATTCCTATCACCTACAAAAACATTGCTTCTCCATTCCTGAATCGGCAGGAATACTGCATCATCGGTGATGCTAAGGCAGTAGATAGGCGCAAGAATCACGCTATTGTTAGGCGCGGCAATGTGGCAGGTAATATGTAGGTTGCCGTCGTTATCGGTGTCTATTCCCTCTGTCTCGCCAATCGGGAAGATATCGGAATCGCCGATGGCAATAGAATTAATGAGATCTCCCGTTGCCACGTCATAACTAAGAATCTTAGACGGATAGGAAAACAGGATGTAAACCACGCCGTTATAAGCTGCCATTGACTGCTTATAGGCATTGTTCATAACGGCATTGATAACAACGGTTGTTTGAAGCGTGGTAATGTCAACGCTGTAAACTGCGCCCCAGTAATCATGCGCATAAACAATCTTTCGCGCCTTATCGTATGCAAGCAACGTGGCAGAACTACCGATTTGGAACTGACCCATGACGTTAAACGCCGAATCAAACCGGATAATGCCACCGTCCGAACCCGTCGAAACCCAGAATTGCTGAAGGTCTGGAATGTAGATCATATCCGACGCATGGTAAACGGGAATTTCCTTAACATAGACGAACTGCGAACTCTCAACGGCTCGCGAATACAGGGAAGCGTTCGTTTCGTCGTTTCCTGCGAGAATCACGTAATAGCTACCGTTTGCATAGCAGAATGCTTGTGCACGCCTGTTAACAAGCGTCCCGCCCGTCCATCGTTGCGAATCCCTGCGAACGATACCAACAAGCGTAGGTTGCGCATATGCGCCCTTATAGCGGGCTTCAATCTTGCCAACCTCATTGGTAATATCATCGTCAAGTGCGGTAATCTCATCGCGCACGGTATTATCGGCGGTAAATCCGGTTCCTATAATTTTGCTTACGTCGTTGATAGCGCCATTAGCGGCCGTGATCTCATCACGCACGGTATTATCGGCGGTAAACCCGGTGCCAATCTCACCGTTGATAGTGGCGATATCCTCGGTATTCTTGTCAATATCCGTCCGGAATCCCTGTACCTCATTGCGGTATGCCTCGACCTGCGCATTGTAATTACCGGTCAGCGCCCAGTACGTTTCATTGGTAATGGGAATACCAGCCGGAACATACTGGCGCGACGTGTAACTATTGCCCTGATAAAGAACAATCGTAAGCGGCTCATAGGGCTTGCTATCATCCCATGCGATAGAAGTCTCATCCTTGCGCCCGAAAATCGGCACATACCGTGCACCGATATACTCGCGAACACTCATTTTAATTCATCCTTCCTTTTCCGGTTGCTCTACCGTCTCGCCCTCATTATTAACGTAATAAGACAAGATCAAACGCCCGTAATTATCGTTGCTGTAATCGGCGGGCGTGTCGAAGGTGATATCTTGCCACGAATCTGGGATATACGCGACAAAATAACCCTCGAGCGTAAGTCCGAAGAAAACCATCTTGATAGCACGCTCGATGATTGATGGCATGTTCTCATCAATCCATGCGGCGATTTGCTCGGCGTAATAGTCATAGAATCCGGACTCTTTGAACTTCTCGAACTCATCTACCAGCGCGGCGATTTGCTCAACGTTTTCATTGGTCACATCGCCTACAGCATCAACGTAGCAAATAAGCTTGTGCAGTTCCTTGCAAATCGCGTGGTAGCGCTGTTCCGCGCTGTACACGTTCCAATAGAGTTGAGGGATTGCGGGCGTGAAGTTCGTGAAACCCGCATAAGGCGGGAACATGCGCCCGTGTTTATGATCGTGGCAAGCCATTTGAAACACCAATCCTTTACCAACCGTTCACGGCTGTAGTATACATGCACGTGAACATGTTTTCCAATTCATCCAACATAGCAGCATCAACGGCGCGGAATTGCTCTATGTACTGCGATTCACGTTCGCTTAGATTGCCGATTTTAATATGCTCATATTCGAAGTCACGCCCATCGCTTGCATAATCGCTATTTCCGCTTAGCATGGTTTCAGGGTATGCGCTCGTGATCGTGCGGTCTTTGCCGTATTCGTCACTATCGGCAAGGGGGTTGATACCGCCGATATTCTCATACAGCGGCTTATATTTGGGCATCAATTCGTATACCAGACGATAGCGCAAACGACGCGCCCATTCGTAAAACGGCGTGATGCTAATCTCGCGAAACTCGAACCGTTCGAGGAAATAAGAGCAAACTCTCGTGTATTGCTCATCGTCTATGGCCGCATCGCGCCAATTGAGGATATCGCTTGACCAATCGAAAACGCCCGTCCGGTGGAGCTCTCCGAGTGTGATAGTGTAAACGTCGTGATTTTCCGGTTTGCCGGTGAACTTATCCTCAATTTCCCAATCGAACCCGTACATTACAGATCACCGCCCGCGCCGGTATCAAGAAAACTATCTTGCGCCATTGCTTCAATGTTGTTGATGTAGTTGAAGTTGTCGCTTTCCCAATCTTGATTGAAGTAAACGCTCAATTCAAGCCCGAAACGCTCGTTTACCTTATCGCAAAACTCACGCCGTGCCTGTAGGCAGTTAAGAAGGTTGATATTCGTCGGCGCGGTATTCGCCCGCGCTTCATCCTCGATCATGCGCTCGCCCTTTTCGAATGCCAAATGGGGAATACCCAGATACAAAAGCGCTTCATTGAAAACGTTTTGCTTCGAGCGTGCCAAATCCTCGGTAATGAGCGGTACGCCGGTATCAATCGTGGTCACGCTCTCGACCATGTTCGCAAAGGTCTTATCGTCACCCAAAACGGCTGGTTCGTAGCCGTCTACCTGTTTCAGCAGGTTAACAAGCTGTTGCTTTTGCTCCTGCGGTGCAATGAAGATCATGGGTTTATGCTGGTGCGTGAGGTTTATATCCTCGGTACGTTCGTAGTGCGTTAGCTTTCGGGCGAAAATCTCCAATGCGTTCCACGGGTTAGACCTCGACCAATCGTAATAGCAAAGTTCGCCGTTTTCGGTCGTTACCTCATAATTCGTCTGATCGTAGCCCGTTGCCCTCCACGCCGTGGGAATACCGTACACGTTAAAAGGCGTTGTCGGGTTGGCGATAAGCGTTTGCCATACGTCGGGCATATCGGCAGGGTGGCAAAGAGTCGCAAAACCGTATCTATGCAGTTGTGTTTCGAAAAAGCGCACATCGCACGTATCAGGCATGCCAACCCATTTGAAGCGGTTGATTGCGAGGGATAGCAGCATATCTAGGTTCTTGACATAGACGCGACGGTTGTACGCGTCACTTTGCCAAAAGTGGTTTCCATACCAGTTGCCCCGGTTTCGTCTTTTCTTACTCATTTGCGGCGTTCCTTACACGCTCGTAACGCGCCAGTGCTGCATCGACTAGTTTATTATAACCTTCACGCGCTGTTTTCTCATTCTCGCGAAGTTCCGCTATTCGTGCGTCTGTTTCGCGTTGCATGGTATCCATGCGTGTTTGCAGTTCAAGTCGAATAGCAGCCATAGCCGCGCTATATTGCGCGTAGAATTCTGCATCCTCGGCGCTGATCGTCTCGCCGTTATCGATTTTAAGGATAATATCATTAGCGCGTTGCGTATCTGCACCGGTAATATCCGTGTAAGTCTCAATCATTGCTAAAACCATTCTCGTAAATGGACGTATGCCCGATATATTCGGGTTTGCGCCACACTGTCACGCCACCGAAAAGGAAGAACCTTATCTTATCTACGTACATATCTGGAATGTTAAGCCCGCTAACCCAGAAGTCACTCAATTTCCAATAGGTGAAACGCTCGCACACGTTCCAATTACCGTCGAAATCCCACGGCTGGTTCAGCATGTAACCATAACGTAGGAACTCATTTCCGGCTTGCGCTATGGAATTATCGTCTTGTGTGATGATGTTCGTGAAAATACCCATTGGTCTGGTCGCGCATGTTTCGCCGTTGGCGAAATCGCCGAATTGCAGCGGCGCGTTTAGCGCGGTTTGAGCAACGCGATTAGTCACGGCGTTTTGCGCGGTATTCCTATCCCGGCCACCGTTGGCGATTTGCGCGGCTGCGCTATTTGCGGCCGTGCCGCTCGTAAGTGAATTTTGCGCGGCTGTAACCGAATTTGCGTTAGCGACTTGTGCAGACATGAGCGCAAGCGTTAAAGCGGTTCCCTCAGCGTTCATTGATGAATTGTAAGTGATCGTATTTCCCGCTTGCGCTTGCGACAAATTAACAGCCACCTGATTTTGCGCGAGGATTGTGCTAGCCTGAATACCCCCGCTTACAGCCGAGCCAATCGCGCCGCCTATGTCAAGCGATGCAAGCGACGAAATAGCATTAGCGCCGGCGCTAGCACCGGCAGAACTTGCCGCGATGGCCGCTTGTTGGTCTTGCGCGGCGATAGAGTCGTTAGTGCTTGCAGACGTAAAAGAATTACCCGCGCTTGTAGTACCCATGTTGTATTGGAATTGGTCTTGCGCCTGTTGTGTGAGTTGTGTCACGTTCGCACTGTTCACGCTGTTATTACAGGCAACCTGCAACGCGGCATTATCAACCGTACAATCTGCCATTTCAACGACGTTGCTATAAGCGTTGTTATAGGCGATAGCAGCTTGCGCACGATCGAAGTATGTTGCGAAGTCGTTGTTTGCCCGTGCATCCTGCACAATGCCGAACGTCGGAATCTTCCAACGCATAAGGAGCGTGTTCCAGTTGCCGCCGATGGGCATTGTCCGCGTTGTAACTGCCGTGAAGGCAAGGTTTCGCCGGGCTGCACGCCCGATGCTAGAGCAATGGCCGTCGATAGACAACCACGGGTAAACAAGATTAGCGCATAGATCGAACGTGATACTGCCGTTTGTTTGCTCAATCCTGATTATAGTCTCGTCGCCCGACTCGTCGCAAATCGAAAGATACGCATACGGCCACGTGTAGAGTTTGGCGATATTGGCGTAACGCTCATTGTAGGCAAAATCGGACTTCGACAGTTGCGTTACGGTCTTAGACGTGTACGTGTCTCCAACGGCGTGGACGGTATATCCCGCAAACGTGTATTTATCGCCGAGATAGACAAGCGACGTTGACACGAAGAACACGCATTGGATGGTTTGCGCGAATTGCGGGTAACTCGCATCAATAGTGTTGAGAAACGCGCTAAGCGCGGTCGGGTCAATGGCGAACGCCGTATAAGACGGATAACCTTGCGGCGTGTCGTGACGGCGTGCGGGCGTTTGCCAATCTGAATCGGCCTTACTCCCCCAATTGCCCGAAACCGGGTTAGCCGTCGTGACGATAACCGCCACCGTGTTTTCATCGTTGAAGATAAGCGCGTCCGTTTTAATGACGTTGTCATAGGCGTTCGTGTTCGCTACGTCCTCATGTAGCAGGTTGGCGCAATTGGCTATAGGGTTAGCCAAATAGCGGTCTGCGCTCATAGCGGCCATAGGCGCGTGGCCGCGTTCGAGAATCATATTGGAGATGTCAAGATCGTAAATGAACGTCTGCCACGCATCATTAAGCAAATGAAGGCGCGTGGTATTCGGTGCCATGAACTCGACTTCACGAACGAACCAAAACCACTCTTTAAGGCCGTCGTTACCTTCATACTCAACGGGGCTATCATCGTTGGCGAAAAGCCTATAACGCACTACCAGATAGTTGAAGCGGCTTGCAACGTCGAAGGGAACCGGTACATCGATTGTATTCGAACGGTGCAATTCGCGCATCTTCGTTTCCCACCGAAAACACTCGCTATCCGGGATTTTATCGAACCATAGGTCACGTTCTTCTTTCGAGGAAAAGTAAACCACATTGCCGATACCGGAAATGGTACGGTTTCCAACGTGCGCTTCTCCCATATCCCACGGGACGGAACACAACTGCAACGACATTTGGCTATAGTCATATCTCTTATAGTCAAAATCATTCGCATACTGATAGACGTTCACGCCGTCAACGTCGGGAAAATTCGTATCGTTGATATGTGGAAAATTCCTGCTCATGTTTTCACAATTTATCACAAACACGAACGCCCGGCAATGCGCCGGGCGTTCGCGGGTCAAGAAGGGTAGCAGTCACACCCTCGTTAGGATTGTAGCACACTCTAGGCGTTCGTGGGATTATCGACCTGCGCGTAATCAATGTTAGGCAGTTTCTCAACGCTATTTTGCTTATATCCAACATTCGCGGGCGTGCTGATTCCGGCGGTAAAGGTGCTGCTAATCGCCGTTGTCGTATCGCCGGGATTGATATAAACACTAGTAGCGGTAAAGGTGAGAATATCGCCCCGCGCAAGTCCGGTTTTCTGAACATGCAGGTACCCGTTAGAATCAACGTAAGTACGCGAATTGAGCGCGATCGGCGTTGCCGGGTTACTACCAGAACCGGGGCGCGATGCGGAAATCTCCCACTTAACGGCGTTAGGCTCAAGCGCTATATTTGCAATTCCCGCCGGGTTGCTAAAATCGCCCGTAAGGGCAGTGATGAACTTCACGTTATCGCTACCGATATCGATTGTCATACCGTCAAGCGCGCCCCCGGTAACCTCACCTTCGATAACCGTGTCACCATAACGGGCAATTGCGCCAATTGCAAGGCCGGTCGGGTTAAGCGTGATAGTCGGCACGACGGTATTCGCATCGGTGCCGAACAGCACGCAATTAGCAACCGGGTTAACGCCGATCATCTGCGCATGATGCAGGTAATACTTATACGTCATGTTAGCCGGATTGTAGAAGGGCGGCTCGATACCATACTGAACATCGCGACAGTAGATGAAATCCTCGGAAGTGAGCGCCGCGTACACGTTCGGAAGCGGGAACTCGGGAATGGTGATAATCCTATACTGGATGTCGGCCTTATCCAGATTGAAGACACCAGCAAGCGTGTTAACGTCAAGCGTTGCGCGAACCTCGGGCGTAACCCAAAGAATGAGCGTATCGCCCGACTCATACACAGGCACATCGATATGGTTGTAGAGCATGCTCGGGAACTTCATACGTCCGGCATACGTGCGGATAGCTGCAAGAAGCTCCTTGCCGCCTGCATCAGTGTTGATATTGCCGGTGATCTGGTGACGGAAAAGCCCGCCCATGCGGTTATCTGCTTCCGCGAACGCCTGAATCATCAGGTTCATCTCGTCATACTCGTCACTGGAAATCATCTGCGAGATCGTAGCGGCGAGAAGATCGTCGAATCCGTAACCATCGGACGCGAACACACGGGACAGCTCGTAACGGCTCCAAGAGAACTCATAACGCCTAGGCGCGGTCACGCTGTAGAACCACTCCCGGTACTCGGGCTTTTCCAGCTTAAGAAGGGTCTCGTCGTCAACCTTGTAAGAGTGCGCGTGCAGATACTTAACGGCGACGTGCCGCTCCGTGTTGCCGAAACGCGCAGCGGGCTTCTTCAGCTCGCGCAGCGGGTTATAGAAGGTCTTGGACTCGATGAACGTACCCATAAGGCCATTGAGCAGTCCGCTGAACTGATTGAAAAGATCGTTATTGTACGGCGCGAAAAGCTCGCCCACCACGTTGGCGTAATCCGCAATCTCGGGATTCGGAATTCTCTGCTGGAAGTCGTTTGAGCCTTCAAGCCACGCCTTGGCAAGAATCGTCGAATTCTTGACGGCCATTTAAAACACCTACTTTCTATTTACCGATTTGATTACCCAACTCGGCAAGTGACACGTAATCCTCATGCGCCGTCGGGTCAAGATCGTTCCCCGGTTGCGCGGGCGGTTCGTTGCCCTTGCCGTCGTTGATTACCGCGCCGTTGCGGATAAGCTGCCCGATTTGCTTCTGGTACGTTGCAGTTTGCTCTAGCAACGTTTTAATAAGATCGTCCTTTTCCGCTATCATCGTGCGGTATGTGTCAAGCGTGGTATCTTCTGTCCCCTGATCGTCGGGAACTGCCGTCGCCTGATTATCCCCATTATTCACATGTTTTCCCAAATTGTCAATTTGTGCGCCCGTGTCATTGGTAGTTTCGCCTAGATCATTGATGTTCTCATTACTCATTTGAAATCACCTTCCATAGTATAAACCCGGACGCGCTTTCAACACGCGTCCGGGTCATTCTCAAGCAACCATCACACTAACGCCGCGCCCGTTGCCGACGGAATCTTGTTAGCGTGTCACCGCGTCCCCACGGTTGGCATTGACACGCCCGCACAACGCTTGCATGTGGCCGCACCTGCATTATAGCAAATTACCTCACGTCAGCCGTGAGCATCGAACCATTGCGAACGGCCTTTTGACGAATGGTGAATTCGAGCGGCTCAACCCACGTCGGCGCGCCGAAAACCTGAATGGCGTTCTTCACGGCGTTGAACATGCCCAGTGAAACGGCCTGATACGTCTTGCCGTCCTTATCGATCAACACGACGCGGGGAACAGTGGAAATCTCGCCGGTATCCTCGTTGGCAATCTCCGCAATCTCGATAAGAACGTCACTAACGAGAATAGTCTGATTGATGCAGTTCGCCACTCGCTCGTCGGGATTGTTGAGAGCGGCGAAAATCTTGGCCGCGCTCTTTCGGTCGCTTGCCTGAATGGAGCAATAAGACGCGCCAACGCCCTCGGACATAAGGGAACCGACGTTAGCCTTGATAATCTCGTTTGCCATGATACTTGCCTTTCTAATCGGTCAATTTTGCTTGAATATCATTCCAGAACTTGCCTATTCGCTCAACATCGGTGCTTGACAGCAACGCGCCGATTGAGCCGAGCAGAAACACGCACCTATTCACGAAATCGCCGCGCCCGGTTATCTCAAGATCGAATTCGCCCGTTTCCTTTTCATCGGTGATAGCCAACAGATCATAGCTATCGGGATTTGAGCCATAACCGGCGCGGGCAAATGCGTGTATTGCCCACCTACCTACGTAATCACCCCTTCCAACGTCGTTTTCGAACAGCCACAGGTCAACACGCCTTTTAAACTGCATCCTCACCCCTTTCCCTAATCGGTTCCCATGCGCTGCAAAAGTCCGAAATATCGCTCATATGACTGCACGGTTTATCGAAATATCCACACGTCTCGCACCTGATAACCTCGGAAATGGCAAGCTTGCAAGTGGAGATCATGCCCGACTCTATCAGCAGGGTAAGAAGCGACTCTATCCCGTCGCACGCTTTCAAGCCAATCTCCATACGCGCCATGATGGACGGGTCGCAATGGTTCAATTCTGCTTCCGCCATCGCGGCAAGCGTGGGAATACGCGACAGGGTTTCACCGGTGATTGATTTGTAGTTGCTCATTCGCTCCTCCGTTCGCCCCATTTGCAGAAACCGCCCGGCTTGACCTCATGGCTCGGCATCAAGCTTGACGTGCTCCACTGCTCGCTTTCGCACATGAGCACGTCCACCAATCCCACCGAAGTGCACCGGCTTTCCTCGTATAAATGCTTGCAATCGCGGCAGCGCACGATCTCCTCGCGCACTGGATAACCGAAGCAGAACCCTGCTCTCTTCTGGAATACGGAGAAATGCAACTTGTCGGCATCGCCAACGTCTACGATGTACTCGCTCATTCGCTCGCCACCTTCGCTCCGCAATGCGGGCAGTAATTAAACGTGCGCTTCTCCGTCGAATACCATCGCTTGCCGTCGCTTACATACGTGCTCCCGAGTGGCAGGTTCCGAACATGGCATCCACACACGGAACAGCCAAAACTCCCTTCATCAAGTACGTTCCTGCACGTCCGCTCGGCGCGGGTGTTCCATGCTTTAGTTGCTTCAGATTTAGTATCGTAATAGCGTGTCCCGGCAAGACAGCCATAACACTCAATGCAATAACTACCGTGTCCGTTGTCAACCACATATGTCTCACCGTCGCAGAACGGGCATGGTTTAAGTTCGTTACCCATCACAACCCCTTTTCAAGTTCGTAATCCTCAAGCGAGAATTCCTTAACGTCAAGCGTGTTGAGCAAATCGTCATACCCCGGCACATCGACGTATTGAACGAAAGCGACGCGCACCGGCTCGCAGATTGCGCCCTTGCTTTGCCTGAAATAATGCAGCCATGTTATGCGCGGGTCGCATTCAAGATAGAATTCACACGCCGCTTGAAAATCGTCGAAGTCGGTCAATGTGGAATTGAATACCACGCCATAACGCTTTTTGAACGGTACCATGTTAAACCCCTTTCAATATACCCGGGTTATCCCGGCTATAGGGTAACTTAGCAGTTATTGTTTACCGTGTCAACAATTAATTTTCAGCGCACGCCTAGGAAACTTAACACGCCATGAAACGCGACGCGCAAGGCGGGCGTTTCGTAGCGTAATGAGCCGATGTAAAACGCATCATTGAGTATCTTTATCAATGAGTCCGTTTTCCTAAGCGTTCGCCTGTCCACCGTGCCGTCGGCTTTCGTGATCGTGTAGACGTTAGGCGCATTGGCGGGCAATTGCTCGTTTATGTAGAAAAGCCCGCTTTCCCAATCCACCCATAAAGCGAATGTGAAACCGTTGTACACAATGGCGTATTGATAGGTGGCATTAGGCGTTTTGGAAGCAACCTCGCCCGCCGATACGTCGGTAAACTCATTATCGAAGATCACGCGGGCTTCATCGTCACCGGCAAGCAAACGACCTACAAGCGTATTCGTTTTACGCTCGTCGGCGTTCAACGGCGGTACATGATGATAAAGCACGGTCTTATTGTTTCGCCAATGAAAACCGTATTCAGGTGGTTTGTTAATCCCTAAATGCTGTAGATACGGGCAGTTGAGATCAACGGCGTTGCCGATGATATAGACGTTATAGCGGTAATCGTCCCCCGGTTGCTGTCGTGAGATCGTGTCTAGCAGGTTCGCGAATATGAGAAATTCGTCGGGCAGGTAACGGTGATAGCGGTCTTTCGTGTCGATGATAGCTTCATCGAAGATGAACCGGCGCGGCTTGACGAACGTTCTTTTCTTTTCCTGTTGGAAATTCGAAAGAGCGACGAAATAGCAGATCAAACGCCAATCGGGCGCGTCGCTATCCCCGAAATTGGCATAACCGGCTTTAGAATCCGTCTTGAATTCGATACCTGAAAAGTAGCCCGAACTTTGCAGTTTATCGAAGTAACCCAACGCGACCGCCTTACACTCTACCTTTGTACGGCATAGCTCAACGAACGGCGTACCAAAACGTAGCGCATCGTAAGTGCATTGCAGGCGTAGCCCGAACGTCTTACCAATACCCTTGCCGCCCGTGATTATGGCAATTTCCCCGTTGGTACCGGTTTGGCGGGCGAAAACGTCAGGCCAGTAATAGTATTTATCCTTATCCCATTTGATAGGTTTCAACTTCATAGAATCCCACCTTCGAAGATCAAGCGCGGTTCTAGGTTCAACTTCGGATTGTTTCGCCGCGCTATTCCCGCATTAATGGCGTTTTCCGCTTTATCGGTATCGCCGATTGTCTTTGCCATCGGGTAAATGCAGATCGATGCAGGTTCAACAACCAATGATGAATTACCCCTGTAATCGGTAACCATAGCGGAAAAGAGTTCGCCCCATTGCGGTATGGCGTGTTGGTTTAATCCCGTGATATCGGGCGCAAGCGTCGCGTTATAACCTAGTACGTCGTTGCACAATTCATAAAACGGCGTGTCCCGGTATTGCCTTTCAAGTCCTTTAGTGGGCACGCCCGCCAACGTAAAATGACTGCCGGTTTCATCGTGCGTAATGTATGCCTTGTTCCATAGCGCGAAAAACTCGCATGATGCAAACTCTAGTTCGTAGTGGCCTATCCCGTCCAACGGGTCATATAGTGAGGGATAACCCGCCCTAACGCGCTTGCATGTGTCTTTCTTCGCCGCATCGATAGCCGCTGCATACCGTGCAAGTGCTTTCGATATCGCGGGCAAGTCGCTAGAGTGTGCAAGCACCTTGATTGAGTCCGTATCGCCGTTTATAACCTGCTGGATGTAGGGCCGTATCAATTCCAGTACGACGATTTGAGCGATTCTTGACCATCCTACTATCCGCTGCCCGAACTGATAGCACGCTTTATGAGTCTTAGGTTCGTTGCATATGCCGAAATCGCCGTCATACGCTATCCCATCGCCGGTTAGCACAGTATCGCGCCGGTATTCGTTCGTTGCTTCAATCCCGAAAAGCGCGTTCAAATCGGCTTTCAATTGTTTATAGGTAAGGTTTATATCATCGTCGTTTGCGTTGCCGTTTTCCATTTCATCTACCAGATAGTCGGGAATCTTCAATTCACGCAATGTTACGCCGTTGTCTATGGTTTTGCGCTTCTGGTAGCTATGCATTGCCTGTTTAAATTCATTCTTCGCCCTGTAAAACTGCATGACGGATATAACGCTGAAATCCGTCGGGCGTTCGAAACGGCCTGTGATGTAGCCATGAATAGGCGTAACGCTATCCCACTCATAGCACCGGCCTATTTCCCAAATCGTTAGTTCGGTAAGATACAGCTCGCACATGTCCGCGCTAACAAGTTTGCCAAACTCAAAACACGGATTTACCGCAATATCTTTATAACCCTGTTCTTCAAGATTTGCGTTGAATTCCTGTGCGTCCTGATTCTCTTCGTTCAATTCCATTAGCGAAACGCTTTTAAAACGGGCGCTTGCCAACGGTAGCACGCCGTTTTCAGCGAAGAGCGTACCGGTTTTCGGGCGTATGTTCGTGAAACGGTAGCGTGCTAGAATCGCGCTATTGAATGGCTTACTCCAATTGGCTAGCACCTTTTCAAGTGGCGTATTCGCTATGAGATCGAACGCGATTGACAAGCTTGTCAGACTCGCATTGTGAAACCCCACCGGGTAACGATGGCTCACCATTTGCGCCGGATGCATCGAAGCCGCGTCAAATGCGTACACCCGGTACCCGTCTGTCAACTGGAATGGAATACCGGCGCTATTACTTGCCGTGAAGGTGAAACCACCGCGTGTGCATGCGGTCATCGTGAATAGTTCATCGTCCGTCTTAGGTGCGTTCTTATCGTTATGCAGGTACCAGAATTGACCTGCACTGTACTTGCAACCATTACCCTTGACGTTAGCGAACCTCACGCGCCGTTTCTCACGTACCACGCCGGTTTTCGTGACGATATTCAAACCCAATCGCGCCGGGTCTATATCGGGATTACGGTTGACCCAATAGCCCAACCACGCCAATAGCGTATAGATATCGTGTTTGGCGTATGCTATCTCGGCATCTGTCAACGGTGTTGACGGCGTGCGGATTAAGTCGTAATCCCACGCGCCCGACAGTTTCTGGAATCCACATTCATTGCCCATTCGCGCAAGTCCGCTCATGCTGAATTGCAGCGTATCCCAAATGACTAGACGGGCGTTGCCATGATCGTCGCAAATCGTAACGCTGATAGGCTTTCTGCACGATTTGGCAAGAACGCGCACATTGTCGCGCCGCTCGTCCAGATAAGGCGAAAGTGCTTGAATATCGAAGGCGAGATTATGGCAGCACAGAACCGGCACATATGGCGCGGGCGTGCTTGCCAGATCATCGAACCGGGCGAATAGGTCAACGCTGTGACGGTATAGCTCTATACTCGTGTGTTCAACGACGTTCGCCGCGTTGACATGCTCGATAGCGGTATCAAGAATCCCGACTTGATGGAGTATGGGAAACGCCCGCTTGCGCCCGTTAATGGTTATGTTCGTGGTTTCGCTATCGTATGCCCCAACGATACGATAGGGTTTGCCCTTCTTTCGTTGCGCCATGTTTAACCCTGATTCTTGCCACGCGCCGCGAATTGCTCAACCATCAAACGAACATCGTCGTATTTCTCTTCTTTTTCAGGGTCGGCATAGAGATTGACTTCTTGCTCCAGTATCTCTATAACGTCGGCCATGGACTCAACGCCGAAATGCTCTAGAATAGCGTCTTCAATGGCGTTACGGTCGAATCCTTCACCCTCGCCCGCCTTATCGCGCCATACGTCAACCAAACCACCGTAAATGCGCTTGCCTATCTTGCTATTGAGAATCGAACGCGCTTCACGTTCGCGCCTAACGTTAGGGTCAGTCCTCGAACTTTCAAGCGCGGCCTTAGACTCTTCAATTAATTGTTTTTTACTTTCAGGTGATAAAGAGCGCTCCGGCATGGAAACACCTAAACGATCCATAAGGCGTTTAATCCCGCCCGCCTTAGGTTCCTTTTCATATGTTGCAAGAGCTCGTTTGAGATCGCCACGCGCTAACTCACGGTATCTATCGGCCATAACGCCGCTTGAATTGTCGGCCTTTTTCAAATAACGGCCCGCGCTTCTCTGGTAACGTCGGCGGGCGTTCCAACTTTCATCGCCCTTTTTGCGTTTGCGTGGTAATCTCGGCATTGCCAACCCCTTTCCAGTCGTTATAATAATTGATAGTGTAAACCCGTTTGGAAGGTTGTTGCAATGAAGATTTTAAAATACACATGCCCGTTCACCGGTGGCGATTTTAAATTGATCGTGAAAGACGATTACCCGGCAATTAAGATCAACCACACGCTTACTGGCGAGGAATTCACTTGCTCGATTGTGGACGGTCATATAACCATACCGCTTGAAGCGTTCGCACCGGTTGGTTGTGTAACGCTCATGCAAGCTGCACGCATGTTGCACATAAGCAAACAGCAAGTATCAAACCTTATCAAGCAGGGCAAGCTACAGGCTATCAAGTTCAATGGGCGCTATAGAATCCTTAAAGAATCCGTTGAAAACTACGATGCTATGACGAGGGGCCGGAAATGGTAGTAATGCGTGGAATAGATGTGAGCAATTGGCAAGCGTCTCTTGATTTGGGAAAAGCATTTAAAGCCGGTTGCGAGTTTGTCGTGGTGAAAATCTCGCAGGGTACTAGCTACCTATCACCGGCGCGAAACAAACAGCTAACGCAAATTGCAGCGGCTAAAAAGCTTTTTGGTTTCTACCACTTCGCCAACGGTGAGAATCCGGAAGCGGAAGCGCGGTTCTTCGAAAAACACACGCGATCATTGATTAAAAGCGGTATACCCGTTCTTGACTTCGAAATTCAAGTTGATAAAGACCGGTACAGATCAAACGCGAATTGGTGCGCTAGGTTCGTGACGGAGTTTCACAAGCTAACGGGCGTTTACCCGGTAATCTACTTGAACAACGGGCAACTTGGACAATTCAAAGGTTCGTGGATTGTGGATAAATGTCCGCTATGGTTAGCACGCTACACGGCTAACTATCGAACATGGACTAGTAACGCTTGCCCACCTTGCGCGCCGTGGAACCGCGCTATCATTTGGCAATTCACAAGCAGTCTTAGAATCGCCGGGTATGACGATAACCTCGACGGTGATTTATGTTACCTCACGCCCGCCGAATGGAAACAGCTTGCAAAAGGTGGCAAGCCGTCAACGCGTGCCACGAAAGCAACGAAAAAACCCACGGCGCAAATCGTTAGTAAGATCGTATCGGGCAAGTATGGTACCGGCCTTAAACGGCGTGAATCGTTGGCTAAAGAAGGGTATGACTACTCCGAATGTCAAAAGCTGGTAAACGTCTATTACAAGGTCGCAAATGACGTGATTAAAGGCAAATACGGCAATGGAACGACACGTAAGCAAAAACTAGAAAATGCAGGGTATAATGCAGCCGTAGTGCAACAAATCGTTAATCTGTTAGTTAGGTGAGTTTAAATGCATTTTCCCGATGTGCATATCATGGTTATCATAATCACGCTTGTTTTCATCGCGCTTGATATCGTGAGCGGGCTTGTGCAAGCATGTGTTAACAAGTGCGTGGACTCTACGAAAATGAAACAAGGATTGTTCCATAAGTGCGGTTTTATCCTCGCCATCGTGCTAGGCACTGTCTGCGAATGGTCGATAAGCTATATTGATTTGGGCTTCACCGTGCCAATACAGATACCCGTTTGCGCGTTCATCTGCCTTACGGAAATAGCTAGCATCCTCGAGAACCTAGGCAAGATCACGCCCGAACTTAGCACATCTAAGTTCATGGCTATTTTCCGGAAGGATGATTAACGGTGATTTTCGAAAGTAACGCCTTTTGGGTTTTCCTCATTGTGTGCCTTGTGCTCATGATTGCAGTTTTCGTCATTGAGTTGTGGCTTTGTCTGCGAGATCGTCACGACGAAAAATTGAAAGACGAAATTCTTAATGAATTCGATATAATGGATTAAGGCTTCATGCCTAACCCCTTTCAAGATTGTCCGGTTCGTGAACGTGCCAGCGCGAACCGGACAATTCTTTT
>Ga0326512_10001694_pt1 | contig 16674 bp, 12 predicted proteins | sample 1_2617_0518_D_FD_203652 | JGI IMG/M metagenome (GOLD analysis project Ga0326512, IMG submission 203652) | Bovine rumen microbial communities from UC Davis, California, United States - 1_2617_0518 | ecosystem: Host-associated > Mammals > Digestive system > Stomach > Rumen | place: USA... | reverse complement strand
TGCCGGTGAGGCAGGGAACGCGGGCAGCGAACGACCCGAGGCCTTCGACGAGATGTTTGACCATGTGGAAGCGTACTATCGCGTCAGCGCAGAGCAGGGCCGGCAGGCTGCTGATGCCATGGATCTGGAGTTCTGGAAAGAGCACCGGCTGGGTAGCCTGAAGTTCAGTGTGGCCATAGAGGACAGTCTGCCCCTGAGCGACCTGGAGCTGGAGTTCCGGGCAGGCAACTACAACAATGGCCTATCGCTGATGGGCACGGTGAAGGAGGCTGGCGACAACGTGCCCAGTAAGGTGTACCTCGTGTGCTATCGCGACGGACAGCCTGTCATCGTAGAGCCTATCACACTGCGCGACCGCCACGGAAGTGACGATATCGGTTATGCCTATAGCATCATGACATCGTTGGAGGTGAAGCGCGACCGTAACGGCATCGTAGAGGCACAGCGCAATTTCGACCACATCCTGCTACAGCGCAAATGCCCCGACATGACGCTGGCCAGTCTGGCTGCAAGTGGAGTGAAAGTGACCGACGAGACGGTCGTCTTCGCCAATGGCAAGCTGGGGCCCGTCGCAGTGGGCAGCCCCATCGGCGAACTGCCACAGCAGGTGAAAGGACTATACGACAAGGTGGAGCACAAGACAGTGGAACATGAAGACGAGATGGACGGCCCTTGGACAGAGGACTACTATCTCTTCACGAAAGACGGCAAGTCCGTGTTCCGCGTCAATCTCGACGGTGGCAAGGTGTTCTCCATCCGTCTGCTGGAAGGCTCATCGTTCATCGTCACCCCTGGCGGTTTCTATGTGGGCATGCCGGCGCTCGACCTGGTGAACCGTGTGCGCATGCGCTGGGAGACCTACTATGACGGCGAGGTGTTTGCCTCTAAGGACCATTTCACCTACTATGTCAGCGCTGACCACATCAATGGCGATGTTCCCACAAAGGTGGAGGACTTCAAGGAAGGTGCCACCATTTCTGGCATCGTCTATAGCCAGAATTAATAGAATCTCTTCTAAGATTTTCCAAAAATGTTTGTTATATTGAACATTTTTATGTACTTTCGCGCCCAATAAAGTACAATCCCGAGTTCACACTGGACCCTAATGTGTTCAAATGTGATGCGATACGATACAAAAAAGAAAGACATTATAAACCATTATTTTAAAAAACGACAAGATGATGAATGAAGAAATGATGAGTGCTGCTTCTGCGGGACTGACGGTGAATGAACGAATGAGGGCAGACCTGCTGTCTGCTGCAAAATGGGCTAAGTTCCTGTGTATCATGGGTACGATAGGAATGGCTCTGTTGGTGGTGATAGCAGTTTTGATGATGGTGTTCGGTGCTGCTCTGTCGAGTGTTGCTCCCAACATGCCGTTTGGTGTGGCTGTGGGTTTCTTGTACCTGATTATTGCAGCCATTTATATTTATCCCATCATCAAGGGCTTCCAGTTTGCCAACGGTACGAAGGCTGCCTGTTTGACGAGCGATGAGAATGAACTGGCTCGCGGTTTTGAGGGATTGCGTGCACTGCTTCAGTTTATGGGCGTTCTCACCATCATTATGATGTCACTTTATGCCCTGATTATTCTCGGAGCTATCATCGTGGCACTTGTCGCCAAATAAGTAGCACAGGATTGCAGCGCCACACTCTCTAAAAGAGAACTGGCCCTACTGTGCGTCCCAAGTGACATGCAACTGGTGCAGCATCGTGGTGCTTTCGCCACACGAACCCGTGTGCTGGATATGAATTCCGCCATGATGATTGGGAACCACATCGGCCTGGAGATCGACCGTGTGGGGCAGTGAAGAGCCGGCAGGCTGTGGAGTGGCGCTCTCGACATGAGCCACCAACCGTCTTCCTGTCTGTTGTAGCGAGATGACACAACCAGTACGGTAGCAGGTGGCCGTGACGGGAGCGGTAAGGGGAGTCACTTTGCCTTGGTCATAGTGCACCAACAGGAAGTCAACCGCCTTGGCATGCTTGACGGTACGGATGATGCGAAGGCCATAGCCTGTCAGCGTGCGGGTGTCGAACTTCAGGCAGACATCCATATACTGTCCTGTGGCAGAGCCGAAGCCTTGACCAGCAGTCTTGGTTGGGTCGACCTGCAGTGTCAGCGACATATCGCCGCAGCGCTCTTCAACAGGAGTGTACATCAGGCGCGCACCACGTTGGGCTTGCAACAGTCCCATACCGACAGCGCCATTGAAGCCCTCACCGTATTCCCACATGGGCTTGCTACGGTCGAACGTCCACGGAAATTCTGCCGTATCGGCAGGTTTGTGTCCATCGACGGTCCAATAGCCAGGCAGCACCTGCGACTGCCACTGGCAGGGGATGTCGTGGAAGTCGGTATCCAGGTATTTGCTTTTCTTCTGGTGCTTGATGACTTTTGGTGCATCCACCCGGATGGTGTCACCCGTCAGACTGCCATGCAACTTGGGAATGATCAGGGCACTCAGCCTGTGGCCGTTGTCGGCATCGGAAAGCTTGTACTCTGGATAGTTCATTGCCAGCGGATTAGCCTTGCCAACGCTGACAGGAATGTCATCGCGCAGCCAGATAACAGTAGACTCGTCATAGCGGTCTTGCAAGTCAAGGTCGTAGCATAGCCGGACCACCTCTTTCTCCAACCGGAGTGTTGGCTTTTGCAGGAAAGAGGGAGCAGGCAGGAGCCGTGGATGAACGGTCAGGTGGCAGGCTGCTTCCCGTCCGTCGGGGGTGCTGGCCATCACACAGAAACAGACCGTCTTCCCGCCTGGGTTTGTGGGGGTGACCAGTACGGAATCCTTGCCGATAGGTGTCAAGCTTACGTATGGTTCATAATAGTTGGTAACGCGCCATTTCACCGGTTCGGAATCGCTGCAGGCCAGTGCTAGTGGAGCTTCGCCGGTGCGCAGCTCTGCTTCGTGGCGGCTGATGTTCAGATAAGGGGCACCCTGCGAAAAGAGATGGACTGTATCGGGTAGTACAATGGTGTTCTGCGGCTGGCGGATACCTATTTGATAGCCGTGCCCATTGAAAGTGAAGTTCTGCTGATAGCAGCGCAACCAAGGCTGCGGATAAGGTGCCCAACCGATATAGATAGAGTCTGAAGGGGCATGGTAGCGGCAGTCAATGACGGTGACAGGGCCACCCTGCTTACAGAAGTACATCTCACGATTCTCACCTTTTACGTTGAAATCGCAGTCGATGAACATCGCGCCCTTTCCAAACGTGCTCCAGAAAGGCTTCTGGCCATAAAGATCGAAATCGCAGTGGCGATAAACGGCTGTACCATTGAGTGCATCGTCTGTACACTCGAAGTGGCAGTCTTCATAATAAGAGCTGTTGGCTCCATTGAGCGGATTGAGGTTCAGACGGCTGACAAAGCGCACACGTTCTGCCACAAGGCTGTCGCCATGCACATATCCCACATGGGCCTGGGTGATGGCGGCGCTGCGTTTTTGCCGATTTAATCGGGAATTGCGTGGGTAGACGAGGTCTACATTGCAGTAGTTGCCCAACGTCATGTTCACCACCTTTAGCTTGTGGCACCAGAAGTCGAACATGGTGAAGTTGCCGATGGCGCCCTGTGTCTGACCGCGCTGAGAGGCCAACACCACATCGTGAGGAGTATCGCCAAGACCAATCAACTGCAGATGCTTGCAGCGCACCACCATGCCAAAGGGCTCCCTGCCGTCTTTGCCCTCTCTTATGGCTGGATCGTCAGGGTCGTCAATCCAATAGACACCCGGACGGAAATAGACCGTGGCGCTGTCACCCAAATGGGCAGCAGCTTCTTGAAATGTCGTATAAGTAAAGGGGGTATCAGAGGTAGCCTCCTGATCCACCATGATGTGGTAAGCATCAAGCTGCATCGCATCCGCTTGCTTTTCCTCTGCCATTTGGGCCGACGCAGAAGTAAGCCCGGTGCAGCATGTGACAAACAGCAGCAGATATCGCATGGGAGAACTATTGCTTGTCCTTCTTGTAGCGGTAGATCAGCTTGTTAGCTCCCGAAGTGAGCTCCAGTTCATCGCGGTGCTCGCGGATAAAGGAGTCGATGTGGCGCTTGCGCTTGTCTTCCAGTATCTCGTCGACCGCGATGAGGATACCCGTCTCCTCCACGTCGCCAAAGCCGTAGTTGATGGCGGTGCCGAAGAGCTTCATGGTGGGCGAGAGGCCCATATAGGCATTCACCAGCGGTGGGATGTTGTAGCCCAGCTTGCGAATCTCTCCGTTCAAAACCTTATAGTCTTCCTTGAAGCTGTTGCCGCAGAAGAGAGCCTCCAATTCCTTGGGGTCTGTCTCCAATTCCAGCGGTTTCATCGGGATAATGAGGTTCTCTTTGTCGTCGAAATGCTTCTTCAGAAAGTAAAGAATCATGTCGCGGCCTTTACGGACATAGGAGGGGTACATGGTCATCTTGCCAAAGTAGTATTTCACGTTGGGCTTGATGACGGTGAGTGCTCCCAGACCATCCCAAAGGTTGTCGAGGGCAAACAGGCTCTTGGCTCCCATGCGCGAAGACTGATAGGGTGGAGAAACGAAAGAACGGCCCAATTCAACGGTATATGGAGCATACTCCTTGAGGAATTTTTCGGAGAAATGGAACATGTGGCTGGTGGCCAGGATGGGCTGCCCGTTGGCATCGTAATCCCAGTCTTCGCCCAGCAAGTAACGATAGCCACCGATGATTTCCTCCTCATCGGGGTTCCACACGATGAGCTGTTTGTAGCAGTTGTCGCAGATGTCAAACTCGTCGATATCCATCTCCTTTCCCGTACCGCCACCGGCTTCGCGGAATGCTATCTCGCGCAGTCGGCCAATCTCACGCATCACATTGGGTGCATTGTGCGCCGTAATGATATAGATACGGTTGTTACTCTTGTTGGTCATGCGCAACTGCTTGTCGGGAGTAAGCTCACTGATGAGCAACTCTTTGCTGACGGGAGGAATAATCGGCTGTTCCATATTTTGACGATCTTATTTCGTTTTATAGACTATATACCTTATCTTGCACAAATTGTGCCCATTCCATCGGGGTTTTGCTCTTGTCGAAGGTTTGCCAGGGAATGGGTTTTCCAATCTTTACCTCGAAGGTCTGACCCACGTTCTTGTACATCTCGTCGACGAGAAACAGCATGGCCAGATTGAAAGGCAGAAAGCGGTCGCTGAAATTGGCCAGCCGGTAGAAGAAGTTGGAATTGTGGCCGCTGAAGTGGATGGGTACCACGTCGCGCTGATACTCCACACTCTTCACGATGAATGTCTTCGACCAGGGGATGTCTCTCACCACGCCGTTGCGTTTACGCGAGCAGATGCCGGCGGGATACATCATCATGTGGTTCTGGCTTTCGAAGCCGGCCTTCACCATAGCGGGGAAGTTGCGGCTCTGCTTGCCGGTCTTGTTGATGGGTATGCACAGCGGAGCCAGTCCGGGCAGGTTCATCAGCAGGTCGTTGACCAGATAGCGGAAGCGGGAGTCGTAGTGACGTCCGATGATGGCTCCAAGCGCTACCCCGTCGAGTCCTCCCAGCGGATGGTTCGACACGATGGTATAGAGTTTGCCGTCGTCTTTGGCCGGCAGGTTTTCTTTTCCTTTGACAATGAGTGTCATCTGCAAGTACTTCACGCACTCTTCCAGCCACTCTGTGCCGGTTTTGTCGCGCGAATCCCAGAGGAAGGCGTTCACCTGGTCTTGATGGGCAATGCGCTTGAGCCACGCCACCAGCGGACGTGGCACCCACTTAGCCTTGGCGCCCATCTTGCTCTTGAGAATTTGATCGATGTCGATAGTTTTCTCCGTAATTTGCTCCATTTCTCTCCGAGATGTCATACTAACAACGTGCAAAGGTACTAAAGAAATTGGAAAAACATGCACTTTTTACCTTAAATTGTGCAAAAAAAGTGAAGGGTGAATCATGTTCGCACAACAAAGCATTAGCCGCCGGTTCTTTCCCCACTTTTTGTAATCGCAATAAACTACTGTAAATCAGTGTGTTAATCATATTGTATTACACTTTTAAACTTTATTCACAAAAAAATGTGGGGGAAAGTGGTGAATTGTGGAGAGAAATGATTACCTTTGCACTCGAAACACCATAATAAAAAAATAAAAGAGGTACACATGCGATTTTTAGGTAGTGTTGAAGCTAAGACCGACGTCAAGGGACGCGCATTCCTGCCCGCCGTATTCCGCAAGGTGTTACAGGCCGGCGGCGAAGAGCGTATCGTGATGCGTAAGGACGTGTTTCAGCCCTGTCTGGTGCTCTATCCGGAATCGGTGTGGAACGAGCAGATGGACATGATGCGCAGTAGGCTGAACCGCTGGAACCGTCAGCAACAGCAGGTGTTTCGCCAGTTTGTGTCCGATGTGGAGCTGCTGGTGCTTGACGGCAATGGTCGTTTCCTTATTCCCAAGCGCTATCAGCGCATGGCAGCGATAGAGCAAGACATCAAGTTCATCGGCATGGGCGATACCATAGAGATATGGAGCAACGCCAAGGCCGAGGAGCAGCAGCTGTCGGCTGCCGACTTTGAGATGGCTGTTGAGCAGCTGATGGGCAGTGGCGATGACGGTGCGACACCTCACGAAACAAAATAATCTGATGATAACGACCGCTGAGACATATCACGTTCCTGTTCTCCTGAAAGAGAGTGTCGGCGGGCTGGATATCCAGCCCGACGGCATTTACGTAGATGTGACTTTCGGTGGTGGCGGTCACTCGCGCGAGATTCTGTCGCAGTTGGGAAAGAAAGGTCACCTCTATAGTTTCGACCAGGATGCCGACGCAGAAAAAAATATCGTCAACGATGATAGATTTACCTTCGTTCGCAGCAACTTTAGATATATCAGCCAGTGGATGCGCTACTACGGAGTGGACCATGTCAATGGGCTGCTGGCTGATCTGGGGGTGTCGAGCCATCATTTCGATGACGAGACCCGTGGGTTCTCCTTCCGCTTCGATGCCCCGTTGGACATGCGCATGAACAAGCGTGCCGGCGTGACGGCAGCAGATGTGCTGAACAACTATACAGAGGAACAACTGGCCGATGTCTTTTATCTCTATGGTGAGTTGAAGAGTGCCAGACGGCTGGCCAAGTCGGTTGCCAGCATCCGAAAGGAAACGCCGATTATGACGACTGGCGACCTCTGCAAGGTGGCGGAGACCGTGGTGCGGTTGGACCGCGAGAAGAAAGACCTGGCGCGTGTCTTCCAGGCACTTCGCATAGAGGTGAACCACGAGATGGATGCTCTGCGCGACATGCTGCGAGGAGCCACCCAGTTGCTAGATACAGGCGGACGACTGAGTGTGATTACCTATCACTCGCTGGAAGACCGCATCGTGAAGAATGTGATGAAGGCAGGCAATGCAGAGGGACATATCGAGCAAGACTTCTACGGTCGCATCTCATCGCCCTTCCGAGTGGTGAACAAGGTGGTCACCCCTACTGCCGATGAGCAGCAGCGCAACCCCCGCAGCCGTAGTGCCAAACTGAGAATAGCAGAGAAGATATAACGAGGATATGGAAGAAGACAAGATAAAAGACGAGTCGTTTCAGATAGAACTGACAAGTGCCGACCAGACGGAGCCGGTAGCCGAGGCTGCTGCCAAAGACCAGGATGGCGCTGAACAGAAAATCAAGGAGACGCTGAAGAAGATCAAGGAGACAGCCACGGAAGAGGACCCCCATCCATCCGGGCAACTCAACCTGCGCACCATTCTGGGTGGCGACCTGCTGACCACCGAGATGGTACGCTCGCAGATATGGCTCTTTGTGTTCATCGTGGCTGTGGCCATCGTCTATGTAGCCTTCCGTTACCAGTGTCAGCAGGATATGATTAAGATCGACAAGATGGAGAACGAGTTGAAGGATGCCAAATACAAGGCTCTGTCGAGTTCCAGCAAGCTGACCGAGAAATGCCGCGAAAGTCGCGTGCTCGATCTGCTGAAACAAAACAAAGACTCGTTGCTGCATCAGGCTGATGAGCCACCGTTTATCATTGAGGTGCCGGAATGAATAGGGGGAGGCAAGAAGCAAGAGGCAAGAAGCAAGAAGCAAGAGGTAAGAATTAAGAGATAAGAAATGAGTGCATTCAAAAGCGATAAAGTCCTGCCACGTTACATGGTGGTAGCCATCGTGCTGACGTTCCTGGGTGTTGCCGTGTTGGGCAAGGCCTTCTACACCATGACTGCCAAGAAGCAATACTGGACGGAAGTGGCCGACCGACTGAAGCGTGACTCGGTGAGCGTGAAGCCCACCCGAGGCAACATCCTGAGCAGCGACGGTCAGCTGATGGCCACCTCTATACCGGAATACAAGATATTCATGGACTTCCAGGCCGCAGCATTCGAAGACGACTCGCTGTGGCTCGATAAGGTGGACAGTGTTTGTGATGGACTCAGCAAGATATTCCCTAAGCAGACTGCTGCCGAATTCAAGAAACACCTGGAGGAGGGACGCCATAAGGTCAACAGAAACGGTACGAAGGGTGCTCGTCACTGGGCCATCTGGAACCGGCGCATCGACTATAACACCTATATGGAGGTGAAGAGCCTGCCCTTCCTGAATATGGCCAAATACAAAAGCGGCTTCCATGAAGAGGAATTCAACTCCCGTAGGCTTCCGTTTGGCTCTATTGCACGCCGAACCATCGGTGGTATGTATGGTGCCAAGGACTCGGCCTACTATGGCCTGGAGTTGTCGTTCGACTCGGTGCTCCGCGGAAAGCCCGGTATCACCGGTCGTCGCAAGATTCTGAACAAATACATGAACATTCCCGTGACGCTGCCCGTTGACGGTTGCGACATCGTGACCACCATTGATGTCAATATGCAAGACCTGGCCGAGCGCTCTCTGCTGGACATGCTGAAGAGTCCGCAGGTGAACGGCGAGATGGGTGTCGCCATCCTCATGGAGGTAGCCACCGGCGACGTGAAGGCTATCGTCAACATGATCAAGAACAGCGAGGGAGAGTATATTGAGGCCGTCAACTCAGCCATCAGCTACCGTTGTGAGCCGGGTTCGGTGTTCAAGACCGCCTCCTTCCTCGTGGCACTCGACGACGGCGTCATTCCGCAAGACACCAGCTATGTGATACATACTGGCTGCGGCATTATGAATATGCATGGGCGCGACATGAAAGACCACAACTGGCGCAACGGCGGCTATGGCGACATCAATGTGGCACGTGCGCTGGAAGTGAGCTCGAACATCGGTGTGAGCTATGTCATCGACACTTTCTACGGCAAGGAACCGGAGCGCTATGTCAAGGGTCTCTACCGTGTGGGCATCGCTGAAGACCTGAAGATACCCCTGGTGGGTTATCAGAAACCCAATATCCGCATGCCGGACACCCAGACCACCGACCGCTCGAAATACTGGAGCAAGACCACGTTGCCCTGGATGTCTATCGGCTATGAGACCCAGATAGCACCCATCAACACGGTGACCTTCTATAATGCTATCGCCAACAGTGGTAAGATGATGCGCCCGCGCTTTGTGAAAAAGGTGATGAGGGGTGATGAGACCGTGGCAGAATTTCCACCCGAAGTCATCAAGGATCATATCGCCAAGCCTGCCACCATCAAGATGATGCAGACCATACTGACGCATGTGGTGAGTCAGGGATTGGGGCGCAGGGCCGGCTCGAAAATGTTTAAGGTGGCTGGCAAGACCGGTACTGCACAGGTGGCCGACCAATATGGCGGTTATCACTCTGGCATCACGCGCTACTGGCTCTCTTTCGCCGGTTTCTTCCCCGCCGACAATCCGCTCTACACCTGCATCGTGTGTATCAAGAAGTCGGGACTGCCGGCATCGGGCGGCGGCATGAGCGGTGTGGTGTTCCACCATATCGCCGAAGGTGTGATGGCCCGCTATCTGAAGAGACTCGTCGACGATGCCCATGACGACAATTCCATCATCATCCCCGATGTGAAGAACGGTAATATCGCTGCCGCCTCACAGGTGCTCAACAAGCTGAACATACAGGCCAATACGTCATGGAATGGCTCTTACGCCTATGGCAATCCTGTGTGGGGTACAGCCCGGAACGATGACAAGCAGGTGGTGCTGACTAGCGTGAATCCTGCCACCAACACCACCCCCGATGTGACAGGTATGGGAGCCAGAGACGCGGTGTATCTGCTGGAGAGTATGGGACTGAAGGTCAAGCTGCAGGGCCGTGGCAAGGTGAAACGTCAGAGCTATCCTGCCGGTCGTACTGTCGTTGAGGGGGCTGAGTGTATGCTCCATCTGGAATAAGAAACAATTAATACTATATATAATAAGGTATATATGAAACTGAAAGAACTACTGAAATACGTAACGCCTATCGCTATCGTGGGAGACAGCGACGTGGATATCACTGGTGTGAACATCGACTCTCGCAAGATAGAGAGCGGACATCTCTTTGTAGCCATCAGGGGTACTCAGACCGATGGCCACCGTTTCATACCCAAAGCCATTGAGCTGGGCGCTACCGCTGTATTGTGCGAAGAGATGCCAGTACCTTCGGATGACTCCGAGGGAGTAGTGGATGGTGTGACCTACGTGCAGGTGGCTTCGACTGAGGCTGCCGTCGGTCCTGTGGCAACGGTGTTCTATGGCGAGCCGTCGCTGAAGTTAAAGCTGGTGGGTGTGACGGGTACCAACGGCAAGACCACCATCGCCACCTTATTATATAATATGTTCCGCAAGTTCGGACACAGGTGCGGACTGCTCTCTACTGTGTGCAACTATATCGAGGACGAGGCCATTCCCGCCGACCATACCACCCCCGATCCTATCGAGTTGAACAAGTTGCTGGCCCGTATGGTGGAGGCCGGCTGCGAATATGCCTTTATGGAGTGCTCCAGCCATGCCATCGCCCAGAAGCGCATCGGCGGACTGGTGTTTGCCGGTGGTCTCTTTACCAACCTGACCCGCGACCACTTGGACTACCACAAGACCTTCGAGAACTATCGCGATGCCAAGAAGGCCTTCTTCGACGGTCTCGGCAAGGATGCCTTCGCCATTACCAATGCCGACGACAAGAACGGCAGTGTGATGGTGCAGAACTGCAAAGCCAAGGTGAAGACCTACTCCACCCGTACGATGGCCGACTTCAGGGCACGTATCATCGAGTGCCACTTTGAGGGCATGTACCTGGAGGTTGACGGACGCGAGGTGGGTGTGCAGTTCATTGGCAAGTTCAATGTCTCTAACCTGTTGGCCGTCTATGGCGCCGCCGTCATGTTGGGCAAGAAACCGGAAGACATCCTGGTGGTTATGAGTACGCTGAAGAGTGTGGCTGGTCGTCTGGAACCCATCCGCTCGCAGGAGGGTGTGACAGCTATCGTGGACTATGCCCACACTCCCGATGCCCTAGAGAATGTGCTCAATGCCATCCACGAGGTGCTCGATGGTAAGGGCGGTCAAGTCATCACCGTCTGTGGAGCTGGTGGTAACCGCGACAAAGGCAAGCGTCCGCTGATGGCTCAGGAGGCTGTAAAGCAGAGTGACCGTGTGATTATCACCAGTGACAATCCCCGTTTCGAGGAGCCGCAGGATATCATCAACGACATGCTGGCTGGCCTCGATCAGAAACAGATGAAGAAGGTGGTCTCCATCGTAGACCGCAAGGAGGCTATCAAGACTGCCGTCCTGCTGGCCCAGAAGGGCGATGTCATCCTCATTGCCGGCAAGGGCCACGAGGACTATCAGGAGATCAAGGGTGTGAAACACCACTTCGACGACCGCGAGGTGGTACGCGAAATCTTTAACACATGATGTCGAGATAACGAAATGTCGAAATATCGAATGTCGAAATAACGAAATGTCGAAATAACGAAATAATGAAATAACGAAAAAATGCTGTACTACATCTTCCGATTCTTAGAACAATACCATATCCCCGGAGCCCACATCTGGTCGTATATCTCGTTCCGTTCGCTGTTGGCACTCATCCTGTCGCTGGTGATATCAGCTTGGTTCGGTGAGTACTTCATCAAGTGGATGAAGCGCCGCAACATCTCTGAGACGGCACGCGATGTGAGCATCGACCCGTTTGGCGTGGAGAAGAAGGGGGTGCCCACCATGGGCGGTATCATCATCATTATCAGTATCTTGATTCCCGTGTTGCTGTTGGGCCGCATGCGTAACATCTACCTATTGCTCATGATTGGCACCACCTTGTGGCTGGGCTTCCTGGGATTCATGGACGACTACATCAAGATATTCCGCAAGAACAAGGAGGGGCTGAAAGGCAAATACAAGATTGTGGGTCAGATATCTATCGGATTCATCGTGGGCTTGACGCTGTGGCTTAGTCCCGATGCCGTGGTGCGCGAGAATGTATCAGAACTCAAGCAAGGACAGGAGACCGTGGTCAAGCACCAGCCGGAAGCCGTCAAGTCGCTGAAGACCACCATACCGTTCATCAAGAACCACAACCTGAACTATTCCGATGTGATGTCGTTCCTGGGTGACAACAAGGTGGCAGCAGGATGGGTTATCTTCATCATCATGACCATTCTCGTGGTGACTGCCGTATCGAATGGCGCCAACCTGAACGACGGCATGGACGGCATGTGTGCTGGTAACTCGGCTATTATCGGTGTGGCCCTGTTGGTCTTTGCCTACATCTCGTCGCATATCATCTATGCGGCCTACTTCGATATCATGTATATCCCCGGCTCGCAGGAACTGGTGGTATTCCTCAGTGCCTTCATCGGTGCCATGATTGGTTTCCTGTGGTATAATGCCTATCCGGCCCAGGTGTTTATGGGTGACACCGGTTCGCTGACCATTGGTGGAATCATAGGTGTATGTGCCGTCATCATCCACAAGGAGTTGATGTTGCCTCTGCTCTGCGGCATCTTCTTCGTCGAGAGCCTGAGTGTCATCATCCAGACCCAGTGGTTCAAGTTGCAGAAGCGCAAAGGCAAGCGCGTGCGTGTGTTCCGTGCCACACCCATCCACGACACTTTCCGCAGACTGGACTCACAGCTCGACCCCACCAGTACCTACATCCTGAAGAGGTGGCCGCATCGTCCGTTCCATGAGTCGAAGATCACCATTCGTTTCTGGATTACCACCATTATCTTGGCAGCGCTGACCATCATCACGCTTAAAATCAGATAATCGGCTATTAATATCAGTTAATCATCTATTATTCAAAATTACGCAATGAGTAAAATCGCTATATTAGGAGCCGGCGAGAGCGGTGCAGGAGCTGCCGTTTTGGCCAAGAAGCAGGGATTCGACGTGTTTGTGTCAGACATGTCGGCCATTAAGCCCAAGTATCAGCAGATGCTGAACGACCACCATATTGAGTGGGAACAAGGGCAACATACCGAGGCGAAGATCCTGGATGCCGATGAGGTTATCAAGAGTCCCGGCATACCCGACACAGCCCCCATGATTGTGAAAATCAAGGAGAAGGGCATCCGCATCATCAGCGAGATTGAGTTTGCCGGTCGCTACACCACGTCGAAGATGATATGCATCACAGGCTCTAACGGCAAGACCACCACAACGAGCCTTATCTACCACATCTTCAAGGCAGCTGGTTACGATGCTGGACTGGCTGGCAATATCGGCAACTCGCTGGCCCTGCAGGTGGCCGAGGATCCGCACGAATACTATATCATTGAACTCAGTTCTTTCCAGCTCGACAACATGTATGACTTCCGTGCCAATATCGCCATCCTGCTGAATATTACCCCCGACCACTTGGACCGCTACGACTTCAAGATGCAGAACTATGTGGATGCCAAGATGCGTATCATCCAGAACCAGACGCCGCAGGATGCTTTTATCTATTGGAATGACGACCCCATCATCAGGCGTGAACTGGAGAAGTACGACATCCACGCTGTCCAGTACCCCTTCTCCGAACTGAAGGAGAAAGGCAGCATCGGCTACATTGAGGAGGGCCAGTACACCATTGAGCAACCCACTCCGTTCAACATGGAACAGGAGTCGCTCAGCCTGACGGGCAAGCATAACATTTATAACTCGCTGGCTGCAGGTATCGCTTCCAACATTGCCGGTATCAAGAAGGAGAATATTCGTAAGAGTCTGAGTGATTTCCCTGGTGTGGAGCATCGTCTGGAGAAGGTGTGCACCGTGCGTGGTGTGCAGTATATCAACGACTCGAAGGCCACCAATGTTGATGCCTGCTGGTATGCCCTGGAGTCGATGAAGACCAAGACCATTCTCATCATCGGCGGCAAGGACAAGGGCAACGACTACGAGCCCATCAAGCCGCTGGTCAGGGAGAAATGTGCCGGCCTGGTGTATCTCGGTGCCGACAACCAGAAGCTGCACGACAACTTTGACAATATGGGTATCCCCGTGCGCGACACCCATTCCATGAAAGAGTGTGTGGAAGCCTGCTACGAGATGGCCGAGCCCGGCATGACGGTGCTGCTCTCACCCTGCTGTGCTTCGTTCGATCTCTTCAAGAACATGGAAGACCGCGGTGAGCAGTTCAAGGAACTGGCACGCAATCTTTAAAGGTGCTATTTCCATATTACGACATAACGACATTTCGACAAAATAAATGAACAAGAAAATAGGCAATCTCTTCAAGGGCGACAAGGTCATCTGGATGGTGTTCTTCTTCCTCTGCATGATCAGTATCGTGGAAGTCTTTTCTGCTTCCAGCGGACTGACGTATAAGAGCCAGAACTATGTCGGACCGATAGCCTACCACACGTTCACCATCTTGGTTGGCGTGGTGGCAGCCATTGTCACGCTCAACATACCGTGTCGTTACTTCAAACTGCTGACACCATTTCTGATATTGCTCTCTGCCGTCACGCTGTTGTGGGTACTCCTGGCAGGAACTAAGGTGGGTGATGCCGGGCGATGGATCAGCCTGTTTGGTTTTACCTTCCAGCCTTCAGAGATAGCAAAGGGAACCATTGTGCTGGCTGTGGCACAGATATTGGCCGCCATGCAGCGGGAGGACGGTGCCGACAAGAATGCCTTTAAATGGATATTGTGGATCACCCTGCCTGCCTGTTTCCTCATCGGTCTGGAGAACCTCTCCACGGCAGCCATGCTCTTTGCCGTTGTGTTCATCATGATGTTTATCGGTCTGGTGCCCTTCCGTCAGTTGGGAAAGCTGGCTGCCATCATTGCCTTTTTGGCTTTCAGTGCTTTTGCTTTGGTGATGCTGGTCGGTCACGACATCAGCGATGAAGAGGTGAACGGACAGGTAGCCAAAGTCGAACAGGTGGAGCAGCCCAAGAAACAGAAGAATTTCATAGAGAAGATGTTCCACCGTGCAGACACCTGGAAGAGTCGTGTCATGAAGTTTGGAAAACCCAAGCCAAGCCCCAAGGACTACGACCTCGACAAGGATGCGCAGGTGGCTCATGCCAATATTGCCATTGTGTCGAGTGGCATCGTGGGCAAAGGACCAGGCAAGAGTGTAGAGCGAGACTTCCTGGCACAGGCCTTCTCCGACTTTATCTACGCCATCATCATTGAAGAGTTGGGATTGTTGGGGGCGGCTTTCGTGGTGTTCCTCTATATCATCCTGCTCTATCGGTGTGCCCGCATCGCCTCTCGCTGCGAGAACAATTTTCCTGCGTTCCTAGCCATGGGCTTGGGGCTGTTGCTGGTAATCCAGGCCACTTTCAACATGATGGTGGCGGTGGGATTGGCGCCTGTTACCGGACAGCCGTTGCCGTTGATATCGAAAGGCGGAACGTCGACCATCATCAACTGTGCCTATATCGGTGCTATCCTCAGCGTCAGCCGTTCTGCAAAAATGAAAACAGAATCCACTACGAAGATATAACGACGTCATAGATTATCAAAATAACGAACGAAATAACGACATCACAAGAAATATGGCAAACGAGTTAAGAGTGATTATCAGCGGCGGCGGCACAGGAGGACATATCTTCCCAGCCGTGTCGATAGCCAATGCCATCAGGGTGCTGCATCCCGATGCAAAGATACTGTTTGTTGGCGCTTTGGGACGTATGGAGATGCAGCGTGTTCCTGCTGCCGGCTATGAGATAAAGGGACTACCCATCCGTGGTTTCTTCCGTCCTCTCTGGAAACCGGCTAACATCGGTGTGGCCATCGACTATCTGAAGAGCAAGTGGCTTGCCAAGAAGATTCTCAAGGACTTCCGGCCTCAGGTGGCTGTGGGTGTGGGTGGCTATGCCAGCAGTGCAGCCCTGGGAGCTGCCAACAGTCTGGGCATTCCCACTCTGCTGCAGGAGCAGAACAGCTATGCCGGTCTCACCAACAAGCAACTGGCCCGAAGCGCCTCTAAGATTTGTGTGGCCTATGAAGGCATGGAGCGCTTCTTCCCTGCCGATAAGATTATGCTTACTGGCAACCCTGTGCGCCAGCAGCTGTTGGAGACAACGGTCACCCACGATGAGGCTGTCAGCTCTTTCGGTCTCAACCCTGCGAAGAAGACCATCCTGTTGGTGGGTGGCAGTCTGGGGGCACGTACCATCAACGAGAGTGTGTTGCAACACCTCGATCTCATCAAAGATAGTGATGTGCAATTCATCTGGCAGACGGGCAAGTACTATAGTGCAGAAATCAGCGAGCGGCTGAAAGGGCAGGAGATACCCCACCTGAAGGTCACCGACTTTATCACCGACATGGGGGCTGCCTACAAGGCCGCTGACCTGGTCATCAGTCGTGCCGGTGCAGGCAGTA
>Ga0326512_10001693_pt1 | contig 16681 bp, 14 predicted proteins | sample 1_2617_0518_D_FD_203652 | JGI IMG/M metagenome (GOLD analysis project Ga0326512, IMG submission 203652) | Bovine rumen microbial communities from UC Davis, California, United States - 1_2617_0518 | ecosystem: Host-associated > Mammals > Digestive system > Stomach > Rumen | place: USA... | reverse complement strand
GCACCTCTGAATCTGCACCATTATCTTACATTATAACACACACTGTTTCTTTTGTCACTAATTATTAAATGACATTATTTTTTCATCTGTGCCTTAACGTACAAAAATGCATAATTCGACCGCTTAAAAGTTAATATAATTCCATCACTATTATGTGTTCAAAATTTTATATATCTGTGTTATAATCAATATCAGCAAGCTTTAGAATGAAAATGGAGAACAGTTTATGAAATACCGATTTATTTCCGACAGTCACACCCACAGCGAATGTTCCTTTGACGGAACGGACAGCGTTATCATGCTTTGCGAACAGGCAAGCGCACTGGAGATGTATTCCATCACAATAACTGACCACTGTGAATGTAACGAATACTTTGAAAACAATGTCAGAGACGATATCACCCGTTCTCTGCTGCAAATCAATAAAGCCCGTGCAATGTATAACGACAGACTTCATGTATATACGGGCATTGAACTTGGTCAGCCGACTCAGGATACCGCAGCTGCAAAGGACGCTCTTTCCCTTGCCGATTATGACTTTATTCTTGGTTCCCTGCATAATCTCAGGGGTGAGAAGGACTTTTACTTTCTCAGCTATACTGAAGACAATGTTTATAAGCTTCTTGACAGGTATTATGATGAGCTGCTGGAACTTGCACGTCAGAATTTATTTGATTGTATGTCCCACCTTGATTACCCGCTAAGATACATTATCGGAAACTCAAAGATCAATGTTGACCTCAAGCGTTACAGCGAAAGGCTTGACGAGGTACTTGAAACGATAATAAAAAATGACAAGGCTATTGAGATAAATACCTCCGGTCTGCGCCAGATAATCGGAAGAACTCTTCCCGATATCAGTGTTGTAAAACGCTTCAAGGAGCTTGGTGGAAAATATATAACGATAGGCTCGGACGCACACCGCTGGGGAGATATCGGTTCGGGGATCGAAACGGGTCTTGATATTCTCACAGAATGCGGCTGCACACATTTTACCGTTTACGAGAAGCATGAACCAAAGCTTTTGCCGATAACATAAAAAATACAGGACTGTTGCTTGACAGCGGCAGCCCTGTTTTTTTATTGTTTTTATTCCGGATCGAGAAGTCTTACACGGAGAGTTTTTTTCTTTGGATTTTCCACAAGGCGGCAGCGCTTTGTACTGAAATGCTCCTCGCCAAGATAGCTGTTTACTCTTTCAATGTAATCGTAAAACTGATTCCCGCCGTTATTGAACATAAGATTCATAAAATCATCATATTCAACATTGTCACCGATAAGTATATGCACATAACACTCATTATTCTGACTAAGGGTGTATATCTTGTTTGTAATAGCATTTCCTGCCTCTTCATCAAGACTGTTTATTACCACACCTTCAACATAATAATAATTCATATCAGTTGATTTACATTCCGGCATGAAAAAATTATAATCGAAATTATCTAAATGCGTCGATTCACTGATAAGGACATCAGGTATATGATCTATCCTTATCGAATCCGTTGTAAGATTAAAAAAGTCATATGACGGTTCATCTTCATCATTATCATCCCATGTGCTGTCAAGGTGATACCACTTACCGCCGATATTCACAAGGTTCCACATATGCCTTTCCCAATCTGAATCCTTGCTTTCTCCGCTGCCTCTGATAGTTGTGCAGTCAACTCCCGCAAGATTCAGCAGCAGCATCATTGCCTTTGAATAGCCCTCGCATACTGCCTCTCCGCCTACCAATGCACCGTATGCGCTGAAATACTCCCAGCCGTCAGACAGTGATTCCACGCCCTTTTTATAGGTGCATTTTTTCAGCAGCTTATTGTGAAGCTTCTTTTCTCTGTCATACTCGCCGTCCTCGGCAGAAATATCCGACAGCATTTCACTGAGCGCATCATTGAAACGTTTTATATACAGCTCGCATTGATTTCCCGAAAGCACAGAATAGCATTCGACATATGTGACGCCATTTGAAGAATGATAACCGAAATAATTATCTATCCAAAAAACCTGCGGATGATCGTAAAGATAAGCATTTATTGATAAATTGATATCCGCAGACGACATATCCGCACCGTTTATCTCTATCATCTTAGTTTTATATCTTCCGTCATCGCTTATTTCTTCGGAAATGCGGTAAACGCTGTCATCAAGCGCATTATACAGTTTTTTCAGATCATCGCTTGTCAGAGAATCATAGCCATGAGTGGAAATTTCATCACTGTCGTTTGTCTGCTTTGAAAGATTAAGTGTTTCGATCCTGCTGTATTCCTCTGCCGTTTCTTTTTTTGAAGGAATAAAGGGAATGTTCAATGCAGGCTCCGAACCATCGGGAGATGTTCCTTCCTGATAGATATACATTGCAAGCGACCCGACAAGAACAGCTGTCAGCAGCACCAAAGCGATAACCAAAAAACGTGATATGGTTTTTCTCATAAATAATTCACCCTTATTAGTTGTCAGCGGGCAGTTATCAGGGGAACTCTTTCTCCGCTATATTTATTATACGCTAATAACTAAAAGCTAAAAACTGATCACTGTGTATTCTTTTTCTGTCTTGCGGACGGACGCTTGCTGCCTCCGGACATCTGATAATTTTTCAGGCTTTCTCTTGTCTTTTTAAGCTGAGCAAGGTTATTGGACAGATCCTCGTCAGCCTTTTTCATTAAGCCGTCAATATAAACATTTGCAGCGCCCTTTATCTCGGAAGCCTGCTTATCAGCCTGTGCAATGATATCATTTGCCTTGCTCTGCGCCCTGAGAACGATCTCACTCTGCTGTACCATTTCATTTGCCTTTTCCTCAGCCTGCTTTATAGTATTGTTTGCTTTTTCTTCAGCCTGCTGGATCATAGTCTTTGATCTGTCCTCTGCCTCCTGAACGATATTCTCTGCTTCTGACTTGGATTTGTTGATAATATTGGTACGGTCAGCCGCAATGCTCTTTGCCTGTTTCAGTTCGATAGGAAGATTCGATCTCATATCGTCGATTATCTCTCTTATCCTTTCGGTATTGACAACAGTTTTTCCTCCGCTTAGCGGAAGAGTGAACGCCTCATCTATTATTTCCTGGAGTTCATCAATAAGCACTTCGATTTTCATATTCAACTTCTCCTTTATAATTAAGTTTTCAGCTATTATAATCAGCGACAGAAATTTTTACTGATGCCATTCCGATAAAAAAACTTAACTTACACTCAGTATGACAAAGCAGCTTTATTAATGCCGTCTACGATAACTATTTCATTTTATTGATCCTTGATAGTATCTCATCGTGTACACATTCGGGAACAAACGGAGAAATATCTCCGCCTAAAAGCCCGACCTGCTTTACTATGCTTGAGCTGAGATACAGATTTTCGGAGCTTGTAGTAAGAAATACAGTTTCGATCTTATCATTGAGCTTGCTGTTAGTCAGCGCCATCTGAAATTCATATTCAAAATCGGATACAGCCCTCAGACCCTTGACGATCACATTTGCATTATGCTCCGCAGCGAAATCAACAAGAAGACCGTCAAATCCGATGACCTCAACATTAGGTATATCACCCACAGTTTTTCTCAGCAGATCCGTTCTTTCATCAATTGTAAACCACGGCTTTTTATTTACATTTACCAGAACGCCGACGATCACCTTATCAAAAATACTTGCCGCCCTTTTAATGATATCTATATGACCATGCGTAACGGGATCAAAGCTTCCCGGACATATTGCTACCTTCATTAATACACATCCTTTTTCTTTCCGTTTTACAGATCACTGCACAGTATAGATGCTGACAGTAATGCTGCCGTATTTATAATTCTTTTTCAAGGAAAGCCCGCCGACCTTTTCGGGCAGTCTTTCATCAGTAGGATGCTCACAGATCATATACCTATCAGTGATCCCTGCACAAAGCTCCATTGCCTTCTGCAAAAGACCCGTACCATAAGGCGGATCGAGAAAGATGATATCAAACCTCTCATTTGTTGATGATAAAAAGCTTATAGTATCCCTTTGCACAGTAACAGCCCTGTCTCCTGAAAAGGAACATAGCTCGATATTCTTTTTTATCACACTCATAGAACGGCGGCTGTTATCAATAAAAAAGGCCTTTTCAGCCCCTCTGCTCAGCGCCTCAAGTCCCATCTGACCTGAACCGGCAAACGCATCCAGAAACCGGCAGCCTTCCACCTCAAACTGGATAATACTGAAAACCGATTCCTTTACCGTATCAGTTGTAGGTCTTACATCATTTCCCTGCGGCGACTGCAGCTTTCTTCCTCTTGCCGAGCCTGTAATAACCCTCATTTTTCACTTTTCCTTTTTATTATCCGCCGGATCAGCTTAGTTTTCAGATAAAAACAGGAACCGGCATATTAATACTAAAACGCTTTTACTGCTGATAACTAACAGTAAAACACTTACTTTAATTATCTAAAAAAAAGCAATAAATGTCAATACTATTTTTTGAATTCTTTTAAAATCAAATAATATTTCTACATTTTGCCTATATGATAATGCTTAAAAGCAAAAACTTAAAAGCTATATACCTGAATCTGTGTAATTCGATTTTAAATATGCATTTATATCGCATCAGAATGACGTTTTTTGAAAAAATAATATCACCCAACAGGTGCAATTTGTATTAGCATCCCGTAAAAAATCTTGGCGCATAGCCTGCGCTCCCTAAATAACTATACTTTGGACTTTCACGGATTCAGGTATTTACTGACTATCGGTATATTCGTCACAACAGAGCAGGTTGCATTATATAGTTAAATAGGGTATAATGTGAAAAGTAAAACGATATTATTTAAATGCAGGAAATGAAAGGAAAGAAAGTTTAAATGAATAATAATTTTTTTGACATTTCGGATGAAATACTTCAACTCAGCGAAAAGGCTATGGAAAAGGCACGTCCTCACCTTGATTCAATCGACCGTATCACAGAATATCAGCAGCTGAAAATGCTCAAAGCCTTCCAGAATGCAAAGGTCAGTGAAAGCTGTTTTACTGCGTCAACAGGCTATGGCTACGGCGACAGGGGACGTGATGTTCTTGACAGCATTTATGCCGAGGTACTGGAAACGGAGGATGCCCTTGTAAGACATAATTTTGCAAGCGGAACTCATACTCTTACGGTTGCGCTTTTCGGAGTCCTGCGCCCCGGAGATACAATGGTAAGCGTTACGGGCATACCATACGACACTTTACAGGGCGTTATCGGCATAGGCGGAGACTCCTGCGGCTCTCTGCGTGAATTCGGCATTAACTATGAACAGGTAGACCTTCTTCCGGACGGTACGGTGGATTACGAGGGCATAAAAAACAATGTGCATCCCGATACCAAAATGGTATATATCCAGCGTTCACGGGGATACAGCCTTCGCCCTACACTCCTTAATAAAGACATCAAAAAAATATATGAGCTTGCAAAAAGCATTGCGCCTGACTGCATTGTAATGCTTGACAACTGCTACGGCGAATATGTTGAAATGACAGCTCCCGGTAAATACTGCGACCTGATGGCAGGCTCGCTTATCAAAAATCCCGGCGGCGGCATTGCCCCGACAGGCGGATACATTGCAGGCCGCCATGACCTTGTTGAAGCCTGCTCCTACCGCCTGACTACCCCCGGAACCGGAAAGGAAATAGGCTGTACCCTCGGTCAGAACAGAGAGCTTTTTATGGGTACATTCAATGCGCCACATGTAACAGGCGAGGCACTGAAAACAGCAGTCTTTGCGGCAGCGCTTTTTGAGCTTCTCGGATTTAAAGTAACACCGTCCTTTGATGAGGAAAGAGGAGATATCATACAGGCTATTCTCCTTGAAAACGAGAAAAGACTTGTTTCCTTCTGTCAGGGCATACAGGCAGCGTCACCGATCGATTCATATGTCACACCCGAACCGTGGGATATGCCTGGTTATGACAGCAAGGTAATTATGGCTGCTGGCGCTTTTACACTCGGATCATCTATCGAACTTTCAGCAGATGCGCCGCTGAGAGAGCCATATGCAGTATGGATGCAGGGAAGTCTTAATTTCCATTCCGGAAAAACTGCAATAATGCTTGCTGCGGAAAAAATGAAGGATCAGATATGACAGCAAAAGAAAAAAACGATTTTCGCAAAAGAATAAATACCGCTGTTTTCCTTGCAGCGGTATCTGTTATTGTTTCATTATTATGCAGTCTCGGCTTTTATTATGTCGGAAAAAGGATAACGGTGATCCCGCCCCTGAGAATGGGGATGTCTACCTTGCTTTCAATGTCCGTCCCTCTGCTTATAAACAAGGCTCTGGTTAAAAAAGACAAAGCCTTTGCAGATCTGCGCTGTAACGATACTTGCAGTAAGTCAGACAAAGCTTTTTTCATAGCAAGCGGAATATTCATATGTATGTCGCTTAACTTTCTTACATCATTCCTGAAAGGCGATATCTTATCCGACAGCAGTTCCGGCTATGATATGCTTCAATGGATATTGATGTTTTTATTTGCAGGGATTCTTCCTGCTGTAATGGAGGAACTGCTGTTCAGAGAATGTATTCTTGCAGGAATAAAAAACTGCGGCGAATGGTTTGCGGTGATATTTTCATCTCTGCTTTTTGCATCCATACACAACGGCAATATTAATATGCTTTTTGCCTTTTTAGCAGGAATAGTGATAGGATACATAAGGATACGCACAGGCAGCCTTTTATGCTGTATTGCAGTTCATCTTGCAAATAATCTATTGACGCTTACTGCTGCGGCATCCGCAGAACTGATATCCGCCCAGTTCCAGTCTGTTTTTTTCTATGCCACAGGAACGGTTAGCATAGTTTTTACATTGCTATTGCTGCCGTTTGCGGTAAAAAAGATAAAACGCTTATCTCCCCCGCCATACAGTTTATCAGATACTTTTAGATCTGCGGCAGGCGCTGCGCTTGTTCCCGTCTATCTTCTTTCTATTATCATTATAAAACTGTAGGGAACCTCTGAAAAGCCTTTCAAGCAGTCAACGAGTGAAAAGGAAAGTGAGGATTCGTGGGACTTTGCCCTAATGAAATACCCGATGATAAAAAGTCAAGAGTAAAAGCGTATAATAGAGACTTTTATATATGAGTGTCACGACTGTCACTCTTTTTTAGTTTACGAATGTTCTTTTACCGGCTTGTTATATCTATACGCTGCTGCACTCTATGGGGCAAAAGAGGGAAACCAAAAGGGGCAAGTCTCGCCTGCCGGCTCGGTCGGCGCTTCTCAGCCTTCGGCTGAGAGGTGTCCACCGGACACCCGCGCCCTTTAGTTTTCCCCCTTTTGAAAACCCTTTTCCTTAACCCCGTCAAATCTACGCTGCGGTGCTGCCGTTGGCAGCGTCCTCACTTAATTTTGTGGCGGCTTGCGGCTTATTCTTGTAATTCCGAAGAAAACAGCAATAGATCAAAAACATAGTAACAAATTGTACATTAATGCATTGTACATTGATACATAAAGTATCCCACGCGGGCAAGAAAGCATCTCTTAACCAAACAGAGCGAAACGTAGTGAAGCGAACCCCGCGTTACGGCTCCGGCGGCTCGCCGGGGGGGTTGACAAATGGGGGGACGGGATATAAAATTGTGTATAGAGTCTGATTCGGGGAGAATGTGCAATGAGAAAAAATAATTCTATTAATTTTACTTCTGAAAGGGAAAGGACAAATTACCTGTTTCAGAAATGTATGGAAAACTATGACGATCAGAGCTTCAGCTATATAGAACATATTGGCTATGTGAGAGTAGTGACCGATAAGGAAACATCATGCGAGATATTCCAGGGAAAAACTTATATGCCAAAGATCGAAGCTCAGCACAGAAAGGTCGCTGAAATCAGAAGCCTTAAACAGATCGACGGAATAACAGTTAAACATTCCCGCATAAAAATCAACCTCGACAATCTTAAAATCAAAAAAAATTCCCATGCAGACGATGCTTCAATGAATATTTCGCTGTATGAAAAAAGAGCTACCGTTATCGTCAAAGACCCTGCAATGATGATAAATAAGCTGCTCGAAGCCGATCAGACAAGAGGAAATGAATATTATTCAAAATATGCAAATGCCGATTTTGTACACAGAATATCGGGTTTTCTGTTCGAGAATTATTTCAATCAGGAGTATTTCGATAAAATGCTCAGCCTCGAAAGCAATATAAACCGCAATAAATATGTATGGTTCACAAACATTTTTATATCCAATACAAGAATTGAAGCGGGCTTTCTGCGCCCGAATGTAAAGCTTGAACTGAAAGATATCGGCGCACCTGATCTTCTGAATAATGATGAACAAATAGGTCTTGTGATGTGCATAATGGATGATATCATGAACCTTCTTTTCAGACGATACGGCGTACTGATATGTACTTGGATGAAGCAGGAGGAAAACGACAAAAGCACCGAATATAAAATATATATGTTATATGAAAAAAAGCGAGGAAAAACAAAGTGACAACTGACGAGTTCTTTATGGAAGCTGCCTTGGATGAAGCTGAAAAAGCACAAAAAGAAAAAGAAGTTCCGATCGGCGCAGTTGTGGTAAGACATGGAGAAATCGTCGGTCGGGGATATAATAAAAGAGAATATGGAAAAAATGCGCTTTATCATGCGGAAATACTTGCTATAAACGACGCCTGCAAAAATCTCGGCGGATGGCGTTTGTGGGAGTGCGAGCTTTATGTTACTATGGAACCCTGTCCCATGTGCGCCGGCGCTATTATCAATTCAAGAATAAAACGCATCGTCTATGGCTGCCGTGACAGCAAGGCAGGTGCAGCCGGATCAATAGTCGATCTTTTTGAACTGCCCTTCAATCATAAACCGCAGGTCTGCGGCGGTGTCCTTGAAGAAAAATGCAGCACTGTCCTTTCGGATTTTTTCCGTATGCTCCGGGCTGAAAAAAATAATCAGAGGGACAAAGACTCATAGCCTTCGCCCCTCGATTACCAGGTTGCCAAAAATATTATTCTTGTAAGCTGTATCAAATCTGACTGCATCAGCAGCCTTTTATAACCCCACAGATATATTACCATTTGTTCGCCTGCCGTACAATACATATCGGAGTAAATGGTATAAATATAGGAATAAACTGTTATTTTGTTTTATTTTTCTTTATAAGAATTATATTTAGTGAGTTTTCATATATAATTAATCTCAGAGTTTCGATTTTTCCATTCACATACATTCACATATATATTATGTGAATGATAAGTGATTGTTATTAACTCTGTGAATATTTATTTCTATTTAAGCCGAAGAAAACAGCTGAAACAGACAAAGGAGGACAGCAGTGCAGATTGCAATATGTGACGATAATAAGGAATTCCGTGATATCCTGAGAAAGGATATTATGGAATACAAGCAGGAAAAAAAGATAAATATAAGCGTAACGGAATTTGAAAACGGTGAAACCCTTCTTGAAAGCAAAGAAAAATATGATATGATATTTCTTGATTATGTTATGAAAGACGGGGCGGACGGCTTTGAGATCGCCAAAGAGATACGAAAAAGGAATATAAACAGCGGTATAGTATTTGTAACTGCCTATCCTGAATTTGTATATGATTCGTTTGCGGTTCAGCCCTTCCGATTCATTGTTAAGCCTGTTGAAAAGGAAAAGCTTACTGAGGCGCTTGACAGCTTTATTTCAGGCATGAAACAGATAATGCCGATAACTATTATTGAAAACGGCAGGAGGATATCTTTAAGATCTGATGAGATAATCTATATTGAAGCCGAGGGAAAATGCAGCAATATCATTACCGCAGAGCATAAATATCACAGCTCCTATACATTGTCAAAACTTAGCGGAATGCTGCCGGGGAACTGCTTTTTCCGCATACATAAATCATTTGTTGTAAATCTGTTTTTTGTGACGATGATAGAAGGAAGGGAAATAACCATGTCTGACGGGACAAAGGTACCTGTCAGCAGGATAAAGTCAAAGGAATTCAAAAAAATATATACAGCCTTTGTAAAAGAAAACTATATGAGGGTATGAATATGCTTAGAATAATCCTGAATGCTATTGAGCTTCTTTTATACTTTTGTTCTGCATTTTTTATCGGAAAATATATACTTGACGGTCAGACTGTCAGCAATGTAAAAAACAGAGAATTCAAAAACAGATTTACTGAGTTTGTCATCACTCACAGGCGGGCTATAGCAGGGTGTTTACTGCTTGTGCCCGTGTTTACGGTAATGTTCTTTCTGACATGGGAGCAGAATATTTTTTATATAATGTTTATAATGCTGGCGGAGATAATCTCGCTGAAAATATGCATGAAAAATCTGCGCTTTCTTAGTCTTGCATCTGCGTTTTTCTTTTTGTTTCTGCTTGATACCCTTGTGACATCATATGTTGCAACTATATTTTCATTTAATCGGGACAGTTCAAGAGTGCTTGAAATGTCTGTTGCTGTAGTATCCTTTGCCTGCTGCATTATTGCAAGCGTGACATCTGTGCGTACTAAGATAAGATACCTTATAGAATGGACTCCGATGTGGCTTAAAAGACTGCTGCTTGCGCTTTTGTTATGCTGCTGTACGCTTTCGATAATACTTACAAATCATTCAGATTCATACAACCCTACAGGACATCTGAAAATACTCAGGATCGTGGCTTATACCATGATTTTCCTTGTTATTATTGCAATGCCTGTGCTGATATCATATTCTGTAAGCAACAAAAGCATGAAAAAGCGTTCCGAGGAATTTGAAAAGCAGCTTCGCATCCAGCTTAAACAATATGAAGCGTTATCCGCATCAAATCAGGAAATAAGACGTTTCAGGCATGATTACAGGAATATGAGCATCGGTCTGAAAAAGCTGATAGAGGAAGGCAGGAACAAGGAAGCACTTGAAATGCTTGAACAACTGGATAAGACTCTTGACAATGCAATGATAAAATATGATACGGGAAGCGGAATAGTTGACGCTCTCCTAACAGATAAGCAAAACAGGGCTGAAAAGAGCAATACGATCATCCGTTTTGAAGGAACCATACCAGGCGACAGGATAGAACCTGCGGATCTTTGCGTTATATTCGGAAATACGCTTGATAATGCCATTGAAGCCTGCGGAAGAATGAATACCGTGGAGCAGAAGCTTATTACTGTCAATTCGGTATATAAGGGCGGCTGCGTCGTTATTCTTATAACAAATCCCGTGGATCACAAGATCGAGTTCAGCGGAGACATTCCACTGACAACAAAAAAGGATAAAAAGCATCACGGTTTCGGGCTGTATTCGCTGAAAATGGTCGTAAAACGCTACAGCGGCAATGTTACATTTGACTGTGCCGACGATAAATTCAGCGTTTCGGTAGATCTTGAAACATCATCCGTGAAATGCAAATAAAATCTACTGGCTAATGTAGGTCATGTAAGTCATATAAATAAATCGCTATGGGCAAATTATTTAAAAAGCTCTATAGGGAACTTTATTAAATGACCTGCATGACCTACACTCTTCAATACCCGATTTAAAAGTGAAAGTGAAATTCCATGATAAAGATACTCCCGCAGGTTGATTTTTAGGACTGAATAATGTATAATAATTGTTAACGCCGCTCAGGCATATGAATTGAAAGATTGAAAGGAAGAATGAAATGGAACTTATTACAAATAAAGTCTACGGCGCAGAAGATATCCTCCCCGCTGACAGCTATAAATGGCAGTTTGTTGAGGATATAATGCGTGGACAGGCTCAGTCCTACGGATTCAAGGAGATCCGCACACCTGTTTTTGAACATACCGTTCTTTTTAACCGTTCTGTAGGTGATACCACAGATATCGTGCAAAAAGAAATGTACACATTCGATACAAAGGGCGGCGACAGCCTGTCGCTTAAACCTGAGGGAACGGCAGGCGCTGCAAGAGCTATGCTTGAACACAAGCTTTTTGCTGCCGGCTTTCCGATAAAGCTTTACTATATCACAGCCTGCTACCGCTATGAAAAGAAAAATTTCGGCAGACAAAGAGAATTTCACCAGTTCGGAATGGAAACATACGGCGCTTCTTCACCGTATGCAGATGCAGAAGTTATCTGTGCTGCACATTCCATCTTTGACAGACTTGATGTCAAGAATATCAGTCTGGAAATAAATTCAATAGGCTGCCCGAAATGCAGACCGAAATACTATGAGGCTCTTAAAGAGTATTTCTCCGCCCGCAAGGAAGAGCTTTGCGAGACTTGCCACTCAAGACTTGAAAGAAACCCCATGCGTATACTTGACTGCAAGGAAAAGAAATGCGCCGAGATCGCAAAGGGTGCGCCGACAGTTCTTGATTATATCTGTGAGGAATGCAGCAGTCACTTTGAAGGTGTAAAAAGCTGTCTTGACGCTGTAAACATTGAATACAAGGTCAATACTAAAATTGTAAGAGGTCTTGATTATTATACAAAGACTGTTTTTGAATTCGTTGCCCCCGAGGTCGGCACTGTATGCGGCGGCGGCCGCTATGACGGTCTTATCGAGGAGCTTGGCGGTCAGCCTACGCCGTCTCTCGGCTTTGGCATGGGAATAGAAAGGCTGCTTATCCTTCTTGAAAAGCAGGGCGTTGAGCTTGAACTTCCCCCTGCCTGCGATATCTACATTGCAGGAATAAGCGAAAAGGGAAAGCGCAAGGCATTTGAACTTACCGAAGGTATCAGAAACGCTTCACTTATTGCGGAATGTGATATCGTCGGCAGAAAGCTTATGCCTCAGATGAAATACGCCAACAAAATAAAGGCTAAGTTCAGCATGGTGCTTGGCGATGACGAGATCGACAGCAACAAGGCTAAAATTAAAAATATGCTTACAGGCACAGAAAAGGAAGTACCGCTCGACGAGAATTTCTATGACCGTTTCTTCTCCATCTATGTAAACGGCGCAAATGACACCTTCATGGAAAAACTCGGTCTGAGCATTGAAGAATAAAGGAGTTTTTTACAATGGCAGAATTTTTAACAGGACTTAAACGGAGCTGCTACTGCGGTGAGCTTCGTGCAGATAATATCGGAGAAACCGTCACCGTATGCGGCTGGACTCAGCGTCAGCGTGACCTCGGTCAGCTTATCTTTATTGACCTTCGTGACAGAACAGGCATAGTTCAGCTTGCCTTTGATGACAATACAGACAGAGCTGTTTTTGAAAAGGCGTTTACCGTCCGCAGTGAATTTGTTCTTGCCGCAGTCGGAAAGGTAAGAGAACGCAGCAGCAAAAACAAGGATATCCCCACAGGTGATATTGAAATTGAGGTAACAGAGCTTCGCATTTTAGGCGAATCCGAGACTCCGCCCTTTGAGATAGTCGACGACTGCAAGACTGCCGAGCTTACAAGACTTAAATACCGCTACCTTGATCTGAGAAGACCTCAGCTTCAGAATAACCTCCTTCTTCGCCACAAGGTCGCAAAGGTAACAAGAGACTATTTCGACGAAAACGGTTTTATTGAGCTTGAAACACCTATGCTCATCAAATCAACTCCAGAAGGCGCAAGAGACTTCCTCGTTCCGTCAAGAATACACAAGGGTTCATTCTATGCTCTTCCTCAGTCACCGCAAATGTACAAGCAGCTGTGCATGGTTGCAGGCTTTGACAGATATATGCAGATAGCACGCTGTTTCCGTGACGAGGATCTCCGTGCGGACAGACAGCCCGAATTCACTCAGATCGACCTTGAAATGTCCTTTGTTGATATGGAGGATATACTTGAGATCGGTGAGGGTTACATTAAAAGGGTTTTCAAAGATGTTCTTGATATCGACATCCCTACCCCATTCCCCCGCTATACATACAATGAGGTAATGGAGCGTTTCGGCTCGGATAAGCCTGATACACGTTTCGGCATGGAGATCTTTGATCTTACCGCTGATGTTAAAAACTGCGGCTTCGGCGTATTCAAGAGTGCAATAGAAGGCGGCGGTTCTGTAAGAGGTATCACCGCAAAGGGCGCTGTAAAAACTTATACGAGAAAAGAGATAGACAAGCTTACCGAATTTGTAAGAGGTATCGGCGCAAAGGGTCTTGCATGGATAAGAATGAATGACAACGGCATAGCTTCAAGCTTTGCAAAATTCATGACTGACGACGAGATGCAGGCTATCCTCAGAACTGCTGGAGCTGAAAAGGGAGATGTTGTATTCATTGTCGCTGATACTGACGATAATACAGTTCTTCCGACTCTCGGAGCAGTCCGTACAGAGGCAGCTAAAAAGCTTGATATTATCGCTGACGGCTTCAATTTCCTCTGGGTAGTAAAATTCCCCTTCTTTGAATTTGACAAGGAAAGCGGCGAATGGATCGCTATGCACCACCCCTTTACCTCACCTACAGACGATTGCCTTGACAAGCTTGACGGCAGCAAGGGCGAGGTCTACGCTAAGGCTTATGATATGGTTCTCAACGGTATAGAGCTTTCCAGCGGATCTATCCGTATTACAAACCCAGATCTTCAGAAAAAGATGTTTGAAATGCTGGGGCTTAGCGATGAAGAAGCCTACAGAAAGTTCGGCTTCCTTATGGACGCCTTTAAATACGGCGCACCGCCCCACGGCGGAATGGGTATCGGTCTTGACAGACTGGTAATGCAGATGGTAAAGGCTCCTACCCTGCGTGATGTAGTTGCATTCCCGAAGGTTCAGAATGCAAGCGAACCTATGACAAATGCGCCCGCCGATGTTGATGCAGTTCAGCTCACTGATCTTGGCATTGCGGTCGTAAAAACAGAATAACAGAATTTCAGGCGTGCATTTTTTATTCTGTACGCCTGAATCTATTATATAAAGAAATAATTTACCGCCTGATCGTGCGGATAATACAAAAAGGCTGCCGCACCATAACAGTGCAGCAGCCAATCATTCATATCTGTTTCAACGAATCGTATGAATTATTCAGCTAAAAGCCAAGCCTTCATGTCGTCGAGACTATTCTGACCCTCTATGAAGAGAGTAACATTTTTACCTACAATATCCTTTGATCTGAGTGTAAGGTAATTACCGTTTTTATCCTCAAGATTTGCAAGTCTTGCAGAATATGATCCGCTTATGCTGTAGATGCCGTCTGAACCTTTTGAGATCTCAAATCTGTTAATAGATGCATTGTTATAATCATACATAACAGTATCTTTAGCTCCTACATAAGGATATGCATAAGCAGAAGTAATATTTTCACCTGTAAATGCTATTGTTCTTCTCCAGGAACCTTCTGACTCATACATATAAACGCCGACCTTATTAATAATAGCATCTTCGTTTACTTCAAGTCTGAGTCCATACTCGTCGATCTCACCTTCACCATATTTGGAAACTACAGGATCGATAACAAAGCACTGAGCATACATCTTTGAAACTTCTTCTTCAGTCTTTGTAAACTTTGTATTAACTACTCTGGGCTCCTGTACGTCAACGATAGCCTTTGTAACAGGATCATAGCCTTCCTTTTCAAATGTTACTGTAAAGTTTTCAGGAGTACCTCTGTACCTGATATCAAGTTCATATGTACCGTCTACTGTTATTCCTGTTAATAATGCATTACCCTCTGAATCATAAACAGTTACATTTACACCGCTGAGAGGTTCATTATTGCTGTTATATACAATACCGCTGATAGGAACGAATTCTTCATCAACATTGAAATCAATCTTGGCATTGATAACTACCTGCTTGCCAAACTGCTCAGCTGTTGCTGAAACTGTTTCAATACAGTATCCAACTTCTTTTGTTACAGTAGTTTTTTCTGCCGGAGCAGGCTCACCCTCTTCAGGATCAGCAGCGAATGCATCAAAACCTGCTACGGAAGCAAACGCACCTGCAACACTAAGGCAGAGAGCGATTGAAAGTATCTCCTTGCCCTTCTTCTTCTTGAAGCAAAGAACAGCAAGTACAAGTGATGCAGCTACAACAAAGATAACTGCAACCGCCATTGTACCGTCGCCTGTCTTAGGTGAATCAACAGGAGTTGATGTTGTTGTGGTTGCAGGAGTTGTTGCAGCAGTTGTCTTAGAAGCAGTTGATACTGTTGAAGGCTTGCTGCTCTCCTGAGGCTTGCTGCTCTCCTGCGGTTTACTGCTTTCCTGAGGCTTGCTGCTCTCCTGTACCTTCTCGTACTCAACGACAACCTCTGCTTCCTGTCCGGGGTTGAATTCGTCCAGCTTCAAACCGTCAGCATTAGTACCCTTGTCTTTTACAACGGTATATCCTTCGGGAGCGATCTGATCGAGTTGAAGGTTCTTCAGAAGCTTTTCGCCTTGGTTAGTAACCTTGAGTGTTGCTGTAATGTTCTCATTGTCCTCATAAGTTTCCTTATCAGTAGTGATCTCAGCTTTGATATACTCATCGAGATAGTCACTACTGGTTGCTGATGCCTGAATACCGGCAAAACTCATGATCAATGCGGAACTTATAGCAACTGCTGCAAATTTCTTGAGCATTTTCATAACTATAATTCCTCCATTAAAATATAGAATATATAAGATTCAGACCGACATTATCTAATCGGAATCACAAAACAGCCGATCAAAATCTTAACTGTTTCTATTTTAGCTTATTTTATTTCTTTAGTCAAGAATAATTTCAAATAAAACCATAAATAAAGGCTTTTTTTTCCAGATTATAATAAATTGTATAAATATACAAAAAATCAGTATAATTTATTTACAAAAATTACAAACAAGCAGCTGCAAAAAACTCTTTCACAGCTGCT
>Ga0326512_10001692_pt1 | contig 16687 bp, 17 predicted proteins | sample 1_2617_0518_D_FD_203652 | JGI IMG/M metagenome (GOLD analysis project Ga0326512, IMG submission 203652) | Bovine rumen microbial communities from UC Davis, California, United States - 1_2617_0518 | ecosystem: Host-associated > Mammals > Digestive system > Stomach > Rumen | place: USA... | reverse complement strand
GAGAATGCTGACAAGGGCTGATCTTGAAGCCGTGAGAAAAGAAATGGAGTATTGGGCGGCGAAGCTGGCGGAAGCCGAAGCGGAAGAAAAGGCGGGCGGAAAGAACAGACTGCACCGCTTTGTAGCCCGTGATGTGTAAGGAGGACTTATGGCAAAACCGAATATCATTGATAAAGCGGTGGAAATGGTCGCTCCTGTACACGCAGCCAAAAGAGCGGCGGCAAGGGCGGCTTTATCCGTTATCAACTCCGGTTATGGGAACTACGGAGCCAATCAGACAAAAAAGAGTATGCGCGGCTGGGAATATTTCGGCGGCAGCGCAAAGGAAGATATCGAGGACAACATAGATGTGTTACGGCAGCGGAGCCGTGATGCTTATATGGGAATCCCGGCAGCGTCGGCGGCGCTTAAAACCATGCGAACAAATGTAATAGCGGGCGGCCTTATGCCTGCTCCGCAGATTGACGCAGAGTTTTTAGGTTTGACAGATGAACAGGCCGAAGAATTACAGACAAAGATTGTCAGAGAGTTTTCTTTGTGGGCCGATACGCCGATATGCGACGCTGAAAGAATGGATAATTTTTATCAGCTACAGCAACTTGCGTTTCTGTCGTACCTTATGAACGGCGACACTATCGTACTTTTGCCGGTAAAAGAGGCAGCAGGACAGCCATACTCACTACGGGTAAGGCTCATTGAAGCGGACAGGATATGTAGCCCGGACGGGTACGACAGATTAACGCCTTGCGAAGTAAAGGGATATAAAGTAGAGCAGATCGTACAGGGCGTTGAAACAGACAGGGATGGAATGGTGGTAGCATACTGGATATGCAACCGCCACCCGCTATCAAGCACAGCAACGATACAGCCCGGTCAAATGGAATGGACGAGGGTTGAAGCCTATAGCCCAAGGACAGGGCGAAGAAACGTACTGCACATTATGAACCGCGAAAGAATCGGGCAGCGGAGAGGTGTACCGATTTTAGCACCGGTACTCGAAGCGATCAAACAGCTCGGAAGATACACGGATGCAGAGATTACGGCAGCGGTGCTGTCCGCAATGTTTACCGTGTTCGTGAAGTCAGAAACAGCATCGGACGGGAGACCGTTCGGCGAACTGCTGCCACCGGAGGAACTGATCGACAGCGCAGACCAAAGCAGTATAGAGCTTGGCCCCGGCGCTATCGTTTCGCTGAATCCGGGCGAGGGTGTAGAGTTTGCAGACCCGAAGCACCCGAACACGGGGTACGATGCCTTTACAAACGCCATGATACGACAGATAGGGGCAGCACTTGAAATACCGCCGGAGGTACTGTTTAAGCAGTTTACGACATCATACAGCGCAGCAAGGGGCGCACTAAATGAGTTTTGGCGCACCTGTGCCATGCAAAGAGACTGGTTTACCGATGATTTCTGCACACCCGTTTACCAAGAGTGGTTTGCGGAAGCGGTGGCAAGGGGCAGGATTGACGCACCGGGATTTTTTGATGATCCTGCTATCAGAAAAGCATATATGGCTTGCGACTGGAACGGCCCGGCAAGGACGAACCTCAACCCGGTACAGGAGGTTGACGCAGCCATAAAGAGAGTAGAGGCAGGTTTCAGTACAGCACAGGAAGAAACGGCGACAATGACGGGCGGAGATTATAACCGCAATATCCGTCAGAGAGTGATCGAAGCGAAGCGGAAGAAGGAAGTTGACGACATCATCAATCCGCAACAGCAGGAACAGTCACAGCCGATACAGCCAATGCAGAGACCGCCAAGGGAACAGCAGGAGCAAAGGAGGACATAAAATGCCAGCACCGAAAGCAAAGAAGTTTTGGCAGTTCCGCAATCAGACAGAAGAAAGCGCGGAACTGCTTTTATATGGCGACATATCGGACACAAGCTGGTGGGGAGACGAAGTAACCCCGAAACAGTTTGCAGACGAGCTTAACGCACTCGGAGGGATAAATGAGATCACAGTACGCATTAACTCCGGCGGCGGTGATGTATTTGCGGCGACCGCCATAGGAAATATGCTTGAACAGCACAAAGCAAGTGTAACAGCAAAGATCGACGGTCTTTGCGCAAGCGCAGCGACTATCGTTGCCTGCCATTGTTCAAAGGTCGTAGCGGCCAACGACAGCACATACATGATACATCCTGTAAAAATGGGATTGTTCGGTTATGCGGATGCCGTCACTTTGCAGCAGTATCTTGATGCGCTGGGAGCTATCCGAGACAATATCATTTCTCTTTACGCAAAAAAGACGGGAAGAGATAAAGACGAAGTAGCGGAACAGATGGATAACACAAGCTGGTTTACAGGAGCGGAAGCAAAGGAAAACGGCTTTGTGGATGAATTGATAGACGATACAGAGGACGAAGAAACCGTGATCGAGAATCGCGGCGGCCTATTATTCGTGAACAGCATCGGAACACATATACCGTTCAACGATGCGCCTAAATTCGTACAGGACAATTTGGCAGCAGCCCCCGCCGCCGATTGTGTTGTAAATACAAACCCGGTCAACAAGGCACCGGAAAAACCCAAAAACCCAAAGGAGGTAAAGAACATGGAAATTAAAACCGTGGACGACCTGCGCGGAGCATACCCGGAGTTGGTCGGAGCAATCGAGGCGGCGGCAGCGGAGACGGCAGCAGCAAATGAGCGTCAGAGAATCCGCGACATCGAAGAGATGTGCCTGTCCGGTTCCGAGGACTTTGCGAACGAAGCGAAGTTTGAAAAGCCGATCAGTGCAGCGGACTACGCTATGCAGGCAGTCAAGAACGCAAAGCAGACAGAGAGCGCCAAGAAGCAGGCGTATCTCGACGGCGTAAAGAAAGATGTTGCTGAAAGCGGCATGGAGAATGTGGCACATGAAACCACAGGCGGCACACAGCAGGACGAGTTTCTTGACGCTATCAAAGCCATAGGGCAGAAACAGTAAAGGAGGACAAAAGACTATGAGTATGGATTTAGCAAAGAAGGAGTTTTCATACACTCCCGAATATCTCATTGCCGGTACCGCTATCGCAGTTACCACACAGGTAAAGACGGCAGCGGCAGCACTCGAAAAGGGCGCACCCGTCAAGCTGGACGCAAACGGTAAGGCGGCGAAGGTTACAGCTACAGGCAGCGGAGACAACATTACCGTATCGACAGACGGATTGTACGGTATCGTAGCAGACAGCGCAGAAGCAAACGCAGAGGTAGTGATCTATCTCACCGGAGAGTTTTTCGCTGATGCATTGGTGCTTGAAAACAATGTTACGGCAGATGCCCTCGAGGTTGCTTTCCGCAACATCGGTATTTTCTTGAAATAATTAAAGGAGGAAAAAAGACAATGGCTAACGAGATTAACATTTATCAGCCCCGGTATCTTGCGGAAGTCGTGAGACAGGCTCCGCCTGTACATACATTTTTCCGCGATAAGTTCTTTACGAACACAAAGCCTTTCGCAACTGAAAGGGTAGATATCGACATCGTAAAGGGAGATCGCCGTATGGCAGCTTTCGTACATCCGAGAGCAGGCGGACAGGTTCTTGAGGATAAGGGATTTCAGACAGAGAGCTACAAACCGCCCCTTGTAAATCCTTATGATGTTACTACGGCGGATCAGCTTATGAGCAGACTGCCCGGAGAGGACATCTACAGCGGTATGACACCGGCACAGAGAGCAGCACAGAAGCTCACAGACGAGTACAACCGTCTCAATGACGCTACTACACGCCGTGAAGAGTGGATGGCAGTGCAGGCTATCGTAACCGGTCAGATTCCCGTTGTCGGCAAGGGCGTAAACGAAGTTATCGACTTCGGTTTCACCAACACCGTAACCCTTACCGGAAACAACAAGTGGGGCGGATCAAGCGCAAAGGTTCTCGACAATCTCGATGATTGGGTAGAGCAGACCTTAACTAACGGATTCACCAATGTAGACATGGCAATCATGGGTAAAGCTGCACTCCGCGCATTCCTTAATGATGCGGATGTACAGAAGATGCTCGACAACCGCCGTGTTGAAATGGGTATCATCCAGCCTAAAGACCTGCCTAACGGCGTAAGATATATCGGACACCTTAACAAGCCGAGCCTTGATATCTACGAGTACGGCGAGGTTTACTACGATGATTGGACTGATCCGGACAACGCACAGACCAAGCCCCTCATTCCTGCCAACAAGGTAGTGCTTATCAGCTCTAATCCAAGCTACATGATGGCTTATGGAGCTTGCACATACATTGAGGACGCTACGCAGAATTGGGTAACGGCACAGACCGCCCGCCTGCTTCGCTCCTACATCGAGCACCACCCCGACAGAAGAATGATCGAGCTGCAGGCTCATCCTCTTCCTATCCCCGACAAGGCGGATAGCTGGCTGGTAGCAACCGTACTGTAAGAGGTGTATCTTTAGAGATTTAAGCCCCACCCGGAGAGATACCGGGCGGGGCAATTTTGGCGGAGGTGCAAGATGGCGTTATTTGAGTTAAATCAAATCTACGGAGAAGAAGCAGAGGAAGAATGGGAAGCGCCAACATTCAAGGATTGTGCGGCAGCAGACATTGACCTTGCGTTTTTCAACGGAGACGAACACGCTGAGCTGCACATAGTAGACGGTACAGAATATCTCGTTATCGTTGAAGAAGAGGATGTAAGGCAACATGCGGCGCATTGGGAAGCCGGGGCGAAGCAGAACTTTGATACCGGTCTATATAATGCGCATACCATTCTCTATATCCGCGCAAAAGACTACGGGCCAAGACCGAAGATCGGAAAGTATTTAGTGCTGGACGAAGGCACAGACCACAAAAGGACATACAAGATCATGCACTGCGAAGAAGATAGCGGGGTATATCGCATGACAATGGAAAGGGTGAGACAGTAAATGCCAAGAACGGTCTATAACAGTGGAAACTATACCATTACCGTAATCGGTGAGGAAGATGTAGCAAGAGCACTCGGAGACCTTAAAGGCAAGACCCCGGCAGCGATAAAGGTTGCGATCAATGCCACCGCAAGGGAAGCAAGAAAGCTGATGATCGCCAAAGCAAAAGCACGGTACGCTGTGAATGCAGCAGGACAGAAGCACTTGAAAGACCTTGTACAACGGAAGAAAGCAACCAACACAAGCCTAAATGCAGAGCTTCATATAGCGAGTTTCAGAAACGACCTCGGCTATTTCAAGTATAGCCCGGAGGGAGTTCACACCGGACGGGATGTTTTCGAGAACGCCCCACCAATAGTCAGAGCAAAGGTATTAAAAGCCGGTTCCATGAAACCGCTGACAGGCGAAGCGAGAATGTCAAAGGGCTTTGTACTGCAATTCAAGAGTGGTCATGTAGGAATGGTTCAAAGAGTAATCGGCTCAAATTCAAGCCGAAAACTGACAGCAAGAGGGAAACCGAGGTGGACTACCAAGGACGGCAGAGTTGAAAAGCTCCGCACAATGGGTAGCCCGTCGGCCACAGCCATGCACAATACCATTTGGCCGGAAGTAGAGCAACAGGTTGAAGATTTTTTAATACAGCGGCTTGATGCGCAGGTAGACAAAGTGCTTGCAAGAGCCGGAAAGGTATAGAGCATGAATGATTATCTTTCGCAAGTCGAGGCAGCAGGCATAGGAAGGACACCGCAGTTATGTCAAGACGCTCTTTGCGAGATGCTGCGGGAACTGTTCAAGGGCAAGAAGTACACAGGACAGGAAGGAAGAAAGCCTATCACTGTATACAAACAGGACTTGCCTGTACCGGAGGATAACGATGTTGACGCAGATACGGACGAAGCGGCAGCACCGTATATCGTGGTGCAAATGACAGGCGGGGCAATCAAGGACGACGATAGCCCGCAGACCGTAGACTTTTCGCTGATTGTCTGCTGTTACGACAAAGGGAAAAAACGGGAAGGATACCAAGATGTAGCGAATATCAAGGAGGATATCATACAGAGGGTATGCACCCGTCCTTATTTCGGGGGCGCATTTACGATACTGAAACCTATCACTTGGGCTTTGCAGATTGACGACACAGCACCTTACTACTTTGGAGCGTGCTCATTGACCTGCACAGCACCGGCAATGACACAGGACACAGCGTTAAAGGAGCTACTATGAGTAAAAAAACAAATACCAAAGTGACGGAAACGCCGATAACGGATAGCGCAGAGCTTGAAGCCATGCAGCAGACGGCAGCAAAGACGGCAGAAACGGAAGCAGCGGCAGAGGATAAGACCGAAGCTAAAGCGGAAGCAAAGCCGGAAAAGTCTGTAGTCTATTGCGGGCCAAGCATTCGCGGAGTAGTGCGGCAGTATACCGTCTTTACAGGGGATATCCCGGAGCTTTTGGCGGGATTCATCAAGGAACACCCGATCGCAAAGGCGCTTATCGTTCCGGCGGAGCGTTTTGCGGAAGTCAGAAGCAAAGTAGAAACGGCAGGAACGGCAGAAGCTATCCTGTTCAAACAGATCAAGGCTGAAATTTAAGGAGGTAAAAAGCTATGTCAAGCACTTACAAACACGGCGTATACACCAGCGAGAAAGCTACAAGCATGACAGCCCCCATTTTGGGAACGGCAGGACTGCAGGTTGTAGTCGGAACCGCACCGGTGAATATGCTGGGAGAGAACTTCGCGGATGCGGTCAACAAACCCATTTTAGCGAACAACTATGCCGAGGCAGTGGCAGCGGTGGGATATAGCGACGACTTCGCAAGCTATACTCTTTGTGAAGCAATCAGAGCTACTTTCTCCGTAGTCGGCACGGGGCCTATCATTCTTATCAATGTTTTGGATCCTACCAAGGCAGCTCACAAGAAAGCAATGACCGGCGGAGCAGTACAGGTAAACAGCAACATTGCGCTTGTGGAAGAAACAGGAGTAATTGTTGATGAAACGCTTGTTGTCAAGATTCCTGCAAGCGGTGATGATCCCGAAGTCACTTTGACAAGAGGAACGGACTACACCGTATCTTTCAATGACGACGGAACGGCAAACATCATCATGGTATCTGCAAGAGCACAGGCGGCAACTACCGTCACGGTAGCCGGCAACAAGATCGACGCAAGCGGCGTTACCGCATCTGATATCATCGGCGGCGTGAACGCAAGCACCGGAGAAGAGACCGGACTTGAAGTAATCAGACAGATTTACCCCAAGTTCAACATGACACCCGGTATCTTGACAGCACCGAGATTTTCCGCAAGTGCTACCGTATCGGCAGCATTACAGGCAAAGACCAAGGAAATCAACGGCGTATTCAAATGCGTTACTATTATCGACATCGACAGCAGCGCAAACGGCGCAAAGAAGTATTCAGATGTGAAAACGCAGAAAGAGGCACAGGGGGTTACAGATGCAAACGCATACGCTGTATGGCCTTATGCAGCGGTTGGAGAGGTGGTTTATTCCGGTTCTGCGCTTGCGTCAGCTCTTACGGCTTATGTGGACGCAGTCAACGACGACACACCGAATGTATCACCGTCAAATAAGACGCTGGCAATCTCGAAAGCCTGCCTTGCGGACGGCACAGAGGTACTTCTTGACCAAGATCAGGCCAACACTGTAAACAGTTTCGGAGTGGCAACATTCCTTAACATGAACGGCTTTAGGCTGTGGGGAAATAATACGGCGGCTTATCCCGGAACGACAGATCCTAAAGACAGGTGGTTTTCCGTTCGCAGATTCCTTTCGTGGGCGGCAAATACATTTATCCTCACCTACTTCCAGCACGTAGACAGCCCGGCGAACAAAAGGCTTATCGAGGCTATTGTGGATTCCGAGAATGTGCGCGGCAACGGATTTGTAGCAAGGGATGTATGCGCAAGGTATGAAATCGTCTTTAACGAGGACGAGAACACCACGGCAGACTTACTCAACGGCAAGCTGACCTTCCACCAGTACATTACTCCTTACACTCCTGCAGAAGATATCGAGGATGTGATCGAGTTTGACCCGGAAGCACTGGCAAGCGCATTGAGCTAACGGAAGGAGGATAAAAGGCAATGATTAGTAACAACTATGTACCCGAAAAAATCAACGATGCCAATACTTACCTCGACGGTAACAAAATGATTGGTGTCGCAGCTTCCGTAACTATGCCGGAAATTAACATGAAAACCAGCACAACCTCCGGCATGGGTATTAACGGAGAAATCGACAGCCCTACCATCGGTCAGTTTGAGAGCATGGAGCAGGAGATTCAGTTCAACACACTGTATTCCAGCGCTGCCGATATGCTTTCCCCGCTTAAAACCGTCAACCTGACATTCAGAGCGGCACAGCAGGTATACGACAAGACCGGCGGTTACAACTTCAAAGGACTTCGCGTTGTTGAAATGGGAAGGGTTAAGAAGTTCAATCCCGGCAAGATCGAGAAGGGTGAGAGCATGGAGGCTACCGTTACTTTGGAGCTTACCTACATTCTCATTGAGAACGACGGACAGAAGTTAGTTGAGATCGACAAGCTGAACGGTGTATATATCGTAAACGGCGTTGATATGCTGGCGGAAGTTCGCGGGCTTGTTTAATAAGCACAGTATCATAAAAGGCATTCGTCCTCTGCCACACTGCGGAGGACGGTGCTTTTATTTTGCACTGAATCACTGAAAACACTGAATCACCGAAAGGAGCTATAAAAATGGCTGACGAAAAGAAAGTAACAAAAGAGATCACAGAAGCGGAAGAAATGACCGCAGAACAGACTACAGAGCAGACCGCGCAGGCACCGGAGAGCGCGGAAGAGAAAAAGGGTGTAGTAACCCTTGAAAAGCCCTATGTATTCGAGGGCAAGGAATACAAGACTATTGATCTGTCCGGTATCGAAAAGCTGACGATCAACGATGCAATCAAGGCACAGTCGCAGCTTGTAGACGAGGGAGAGGTGGCGGCGGCCATGGCAACAGAAAGAACGACCGCATTTGCCCGTCTGATTGCACAGAAAGCGTCAGACTATCCTATTGAGTTCTTTAAGCTCATGCCGCGCGGAGTGTCAAAGAGAACACAAAAAGCCGTGGTATCTGCACTCATGGTAACGGAAGAGAGCGAAAATCACATTTTGAAATTCAACAAGCCCTATGTATTCGAGGGCAAGGAATACACAGAGATTGACCTTAACGGAATAGCCAACATGACAAGCATGAATGAGAGCGAGGCAGAAAACAGGCTTGTCCGTGCGGGTATTACGATCACGGAACCTACTTTCAATTATCTCTATTGCTGCATTATGGCAAGCATGGCGACAGGACAGCCGGAGAAATTCTTTACCGGGCTTCCTATCGGAGAGTTATTGAAGTTAAGAGCGGAAGTAAACAGCTCGGATTTTTTCGAGTAAAGGGCGGAGCAAAAGAGCTTCGCAAGGCTGCTATCCGTCTTTCGGCTGTGACGAGGACGGGGATAGATTTTTATTTGACTATGCCGGTTCGAGAGTTTATCGAACTGAATAACGAGGTGGCGGAAGAATGGCGAAGGACAAAACATTAGAGTTAAGCGTAAAGATAGCCGGTAAGGTTGATAAAAGCCTTATGTCTGCACTCGGGCAGGCACAGCGGGGCGTAAGCGGTTTTTCAAAGTCAATAAGTAAAATCGGCACCGCCGGGCTGGCGGCTATGGGAGCGCTTGGCACCGCCTCCGTTGCGGCGATAGTGGATGCCACAAACGCCGCCAAAGACTTTGAAGCACAAATGGGTAATGTCGTAAAGTATGTGGACGGCCTTGCGGATTCCATGGGAAAAATCAGCGACAAGATGGACACTGACACCGGGAGAACATTCGCACAGAATTACGACATGATGAAAGATGCAATCCTTGATCTTTCAACCCAAATACCAATGACTGCCGAAGAACTTACAGAGCTTGCGGCGGCAGCAGGACAATCCGGCAAGGGAATAAATGATTTAATACAGTACGACAGTAAGGGCAATATACAGGGATTCTTAAAAGATGTTGCCATGATGGGTACTGCAATGGATATCGACGCACAACAGGCGGGCGATTGGGCGGCAAAATGGGAACACGCATTTAACATGACACACGAAGAAGTCATGGTACTTGCAGACCAAATCAACTACCTCGGTGCGAACAGCGCGACCACGGCAGCAGAAATAGCCTCCGCAGTAAATGACGCTGCTTCACTCGGACAGATTGCCGGAGCAGATGTAGCGACAACGGCAGCACTGGCGGATGCCATGCTTGCTACAGGCGTGGGAGCCGACAGAGTAGGCACGAGCTTAAAGCGTATCTACACCAACATAAGCAAGGGTTCGAGTGCAACAAAAGCGCAAAAAGAGACATTTGAAGCACTGGGAATGAGCGCAGAGGGCGTTGCCAAAGCAATGCAGCAGGACGCTTCGGGAACACTCCTGCAGGTGTTCGATGCGATCGGAAATCTCCCGGATGATAAACAGGTGGCGGCGTTGTCTAACCTGTTCGGACAATGGGCGATTGAAGGTGCAGCGAAGATCACCGGCAACATAAGCACATATACAGATGCATTGAAGATGGTAAATGATCCCGCACTTTATACAGGAAGTATGGAGCGGGAGTTTATCATCAAGGCTGATACGGCGGAGAGTATCGACAAGATGCTTGCAAACTCATGGCAGGCATTAAAGATAGACTTCGGAGACGAGTTTTTGCCCGTCAAGAAACAGTTTGCAACGCTGATGATCGACATTATCGGCGGTCTCCGGGAAAATATGCCACAGCTTGAAAAGCTGGGAGAGACACTTGCGGATATTGCATCAAAGGGCGTTGACAAGCTGGGTGGCGCTTTACAGACGGCATTGCCTTATGTGCAGTCGGCACTTGATTATGTGTCGAATAACGGAGACAAGGTTGTTAAGGTTCTCGGCGGAATGGTTGCTGCTTTCGCAGGAATGAAAGCAGCACCGCTCATAGAGACATTGCTTGGCGGTGGCGGTGATCTGCTGTTCGGAAAAACCGGAGCATTCGGAAATAAGAGTGGAGGACTGTTAAGCGGCATAGCCGGGATGTTTACAGGAGGGCAGAAGTTCGCCGGAAACGCTTCGCAGATATTAACACAGGGATATGCCTACGGAAAGAGCGTAAATCCCGGCATGAAGGGCGCGGGGCTTATGGGAATACTGGCTACCGCACAGAACGCCGGAGGCTTATTCAGCGGAAATAAAAAGAAGTTCAATGCTGCAAATAAGAATGTAATGGATATGCTGATTAACTCCAACGGATTAGGCGGAATGATCGGCGATATGTTCAAAGGCTCAAAGGCCGGGAAAGCTACGGCGGGTATCGGTTCGTACTTCGGAAGCATAGGAAACGCTATCGGAGGAATAGGACAGACGAAGATAGGCGGAGCAATCGGCGGAGTAGGAGCAAAGATAGGCGGCGGGCTTAAAAACCTCGGCGGAATGGCCGTAGGCGGACTTGGCAACGCCGCATCAGCAATAGCAGCATCAAAGCCGGGGCAGATGATCGGCGGAGCATTGAGCGGCATTGGCGGAGCGGCGGGAAATGCCGTAGCGGGCATAAAAGGAATAGGCGGAGCGATAGGCGGTGCTCTATCGGGGCCATTGTCCGCAATCGGAAGTTTCGGCGGAAGTCTCTTGAATGTAGGCGCTACGGCTCTTGGCCCGATAGCCGGGATGTTCGGTTCGATACTGTCCGGGGCGCTGCCAATCGTGGGCGTTATCTCCGGCATTATAGCGGTATTCAGCATACTATACGACAACCTCGACGGCGTGAGAAACATTATAGGCGAGGTATTCGGAGAAAAAGGGCTTGCAGTATTTGACAGCTTTAAGGGTGGCCTTGACGGCGTGCTTGGAGCGATAAGCAACATATTAAACGGCGGCCTTGCGGATGCGCTGGCACCGGTTAAGGATATGGTTGTGGGCTTCTTCTCTGACATGTTCGGGCCGGATGTGGCAAACACGGTATCAACTACATTTGATTCCGTAGTTATGATCCTACAATCCGTGCTGGGTGTAGTCGGTCAGATTGTAGATTTTGCCGTAACCTATGTAAAGCCGATTATCGAGGAAGTGTTCAACTTCATTGTAACCACGGTTTTGCCTATCATTTTGCAGACATTCAACAGCGCAGCGCCTATCATTTCGGAAATCTTAACGAATGTAGGAACTGCCGTTATGACTGTAGCGCAGATCATAGCGCAGGCGATTCAGATAGCCTTACCGCTGATCGAGGGCGTTATTTCGGTGGTTATGACTATCGGAAGCGTTGTCATTCCAGCCGTTTTAGCGGCATTCAATGTAGCTTTCGGGGCTATAAGCGGGATCCTCGAAAATGTAAAGGGCATCTTCGACGGACTGATAAACTTTATAACCGGAGTATTCACGGGGAACTGGTCGCAGGCATGGGAAGGAGTAAAGCAGATTTTCGGAAATGCTTTCGATGCACTTATCAATCTATGCAAAGCGCCGATTAACGCCGTGATAGCTCTAATCAATAAAGCAATTTCGGGCATTAACGGACTGGGGCTTACAATCCCGGATTGGGTACCGGTCGTCGGCGGAAAGTCATTTTCAATTAATATCCCAACGATCCCGATGCTGGCGAAGGGCGGCTTTACAAACGGGCCGAGTATCGCAGGCGAAGCCGGAAGAGAAGCGGTCATATCCTTTGACAGCGCAGTAAGAGGGCAAAACCTTAACACATGGGCGAAAGCCGGAGAGTTGTTAGGTGTTGAGCCTATGGAATTGCAGCAAATCGACACAAGCGGAGCTATGGGAGACAGCGGAAATATGACATTTGCGCCGCAGATAACCATACAGGGCAATGCGGACGATTCGACGGTTGATAACCTTATGTCACAGATGCGGTCAATGTTCGAGGAATGGTACGAGCAGAGACAGAAACAGCAGTACAGAACGGCTTATTAAACTTTAGGAGGGCGTATGGCAGCAGTATACACCACAATCAGCGGCGACACATGGGATGTGATCGCCAAAAAGCTATACGGAAGTGAATACTATGCGGATGTTCTCATGGCAGCCAACAGGGAATTGATAGACACTTTCATATTCGGCGCGGGGGTTAAACTCACTGCGCCGGATGTTGAAGTGGACGAGGACGACGACGGAAGCCTGCCGCCTTGGAAGTTTACAGCCGGGGAAGAGGACGAGGAAGAAGATTATGGCGACGACGATGATTAACGCCCGTCGGGTCAAGGTAACGGCGAAGTACAACAACGGCGACTTTTCGGCGGCAACAGGAACAGACATAGAGAGTATCACTTATGTAGACAGCGCAAGCGACAATTCCGACAGCATAGACATTACGATCAACGCACAGGATTCAAAGTGGCTTAAAGGGTGGATGCCGGAAAAGGGAGCCACCATAAAGCCGCGGATAATAGGAACAAACTGGAACAGCACGACAGGTAAGGGGAAGCACATTATCAAGTGCGGGCTTTTCGTGCTGGATGATATCAGCTACAAAGACAGACCGAGCACACTGTCAATCGGAGGCGTATCAAAGCCGAGTGACGAGAATTTTTCAGAGTACGAAAGGGAGTATGTGTGGAAAAACACCTCGATAAAGAGAATCGGGGAGACGATAGCGGCAAGGTACGGACTGAAATTCACATACGATGCGGATGATTACGAGATCGAATGCGAAGAACAGGACGCAACGGACAGCAGTTTTTACAATACTCTCTGCAAAAACTACGGACTGATCCTAAAAATCTACGCAAAAAGAATGTGGATATATGACCGAGAGAAGTACAAAGCGAAAAAGCCGGTCAAGACTTTCAATAAGACAAACATTGTACGCGGAAGCCTGCAATACAGCACTACCCTCTCCGGAACATTTACGGGAGGGTATTTCAGTTATACGGACGCTGACAAGGATATAGATATAACCTGCAGCGTTGGCGGTGGCACTCATACAAAGAGCATAAGCAGAAGGGCAACCAGCGTACATGATGCAAGCGTTCAGCTATGTGCAGAGATCAACAACGCCAATCACGGAAAGACGAAGCTTAAATTTTCCACACAGGGAGAATGGAAGGTGTGCGCAGGTCATGTTATCAAGCTGACAGGCTACGGAGCAGCAAAGGGCGGAGGGCTTAACGGCAAATACTTTGTTGATAAGGTGACGCACAAATACAGTGCTTCGGGTGGCTTCTCTTCGGATATCGAGTGCAGCGCCATTGAAAAATCATTCCACTATTGGGATGTAGGCGGAAAGATAGAAGTGCATGAGAAGGACGATGAAAAAACGCCGACATACACCAGCACATACGATACTACAAGCCCGGCAGCAAACGCAAGCAGTGAAGCAGCGGGAGCGACGGCAGGAGCGGCAGTAACACTCAATAACGCCCCGTTTTATGTATCGAGCACGGCAACACAACCGGCAACACATAAGAGCGGAACATTTTACTTTTATGACGGGATCCTCGTTGCGGGTCGCTATCGCATAACGAATACGGCGGACAGATGCGGCAAACTTCCTGTAGGGAAAAATGTTACGGGCTGGGTACCGGCATCATACTGTACCGGCTCCGGCGGAGCTGGCAGCGGAAGCACAACCACTCTCGGAAGTACAAAAGCGAGTAAGAATGTGAATTTGGCACAGTAAGGAGGTGCGCCGTGGGAAGTGGCAGCACAAACAGAACAGGGCGCGTAAGCTCCATTGATTATGAGCGCGGCACTTATGAAGTAACATACTTTGACCGGGGGCAGAGCGTAACAAGGCAGATAAACGCAATGTCTAACGGTGAATATAAGATGCCGAAGATCGGGCAGGTGGTATCAGTCTCTCATAACAGTAACGGAAGCGCGGCAGCCACAACGACCGGTACTGTGTGGAATGATTCAAACAGACCGGCGGAAGGGTACAAAGGGTTATACCGCAAGGAATACTCAAACACCAAGGGGCAGGCATACGAAAGATACGACGAGAACACGGGAGTATATACACAGTTTGCACCAAATCGTACAGGGCGAAACTGTAACGGCGAGATATACGACGAAGCGAAGGGAGCCGCAAGCATTGTAGCAGGCGGGCAGGTACAGATCAATTCAAGCAAGGCGAGTGTGTCTTTACAGGCAGCAGAGGGAGTCGGTATCAATGCGGGGAAAAATGTAAGCATCGAAGCCGGTACAAGCATGAGCCTTGAAAGCGCCGCAGATACGAGCATATCGGCAGGCGCTAAGTATTCACTGGAAGCTACAGGAGACGCAAAGGAAGAGTTTAAGGCGAAATTAGAACGCAAGGTTACGGGAACCATGAAGGAAGAAGTAACCGGGGCGGTAACACTTGACTTTCCGGGCGGCGTGACTATCACAGTAGGCGGAACAACCATAACCATAAGTGCCGGTGGAGACATCAACATATCAAGCGGTACGCAAATAACCATGAGCGCACCGCAAATCACGATAGACGGAGCAGACGGCGACGCAACCATTAAGGGCGTAAGCCTCATACACCACAAACACGCGGGCGGCCCGGAGCCGGATAAATAAGGAGGTGTGATTAGTGACGGTCGGCAGTTTCATGGGAAAGACATTCAAGGTATACGAGGATGTAAGAACCCATAAAAGAAAAATATTCACGCCAAGCAATCTTTCGGGAAGCACGGGAGCAGACTTCGCAACACATGACAGAGCCGGGAAGAAAGCAAGGACACAGTACCTCGGCCCGAAGCTACGGGAATACAGCTTCGATCTTCTGCTACGGCAGCAGGACGGGGTAAATCCAAGGAAGCTAAAAGACTTCTTTCAGAAGAAAAGCGAAAAGGGCAAGGCGGACTATTTCATTATAGGCGGCAAGCCGCTATCCTCACACCGCTTTGTGATTACGGATGTGTCCGACGAATGGGATGTAGTCATGCTGGCAGGCGTGCTTGTGGAGTGCAAGATCACTCTGAAATTGCAGGAATACTTGTAGGAGGCGCGGCATGGCAAATGTGATTAACGAAGCAATCATTGAGATAGAGGCAGGAAATGTAAACGACAAGACAGCACGGGAAGTGCACAGAAATCTCCAAGTGCTTTTCAACACGATAGCAGGAGAACAGGCACTTGACCGTGATTTTGGAATTGAGACAGCAGCACCGGACACACCGGCACCGGAAGCGCAGGCGCTACTTGTGGCGGAATATGTACGGAAAACACAAATGTATGAGCCGAGAGCGAGAGTTGACCGTGTGGAATGGACGGAGAGCGATTCGCCAGGCGGCAATATAACTCCAAAGGTGGTGATTGAACTTGTCTAATATAAGCCAACTGGCAAATGTGCCGGATATCAGTTTCATAGATAACATGACGCTTGCGGAAACGGAGCAGCAGTTAAAGGACGAGTACCTGCGCATATACCAAGAGCTGACAGGAAGAGAGGGAGAGCTTGCGGATGCAGACGCAAAGACGCTTCTTATCAAGGCTTTTTCTCTGATCGAGTATCAGACAATGCAGTATATCGACGCAAAAGGGAAATCGGAGCTTTTGAAAAGTTCAACGGGCAGCAGCCTTGACGCACTGGCGGCGCTGTTTGGGATAACAAGACAGGACAGCTTCAAGGCGACGGCGACAGAACGCTTTACCCTTTCTGCGGCAAGAGCGGAAGTAGTGGCAATCCCGGCAGGAACAAGAGTAAAGACGCAAAGCGGACTGTACTTTAATACGCTTGATTATGCGGAGATACCGATAGGAGACACATACATAGACATTATCGTACAGGCAGAGGAAGCCGGGAGCGCATCAAGCGGGAT
>Ga0326512_10001691_pt1 | contig 16692 bp, 12 predicted proteins | sample 1_2617_0518_D_FD_203652 | JGI IMG/M metagenome (GOLD analysis project Ga0326512, IMG submission 203652) | Bovine rumen microbial communities from UC Davis, California, United States - 1_2617_0518 | ecosystem: Host-associated > Mammals > Digestive system > Stomach > Rumen | place: USA... | reverse complement strand
TATCTAGTATGAGAAGATAGGGGGATAAGTCAATTATGGGTATATAATGGGCAAGAATTAGTACCTGTGATATGATGAAAGGAAGAAAAAGATAGCAAAAATCTGATAAAGAATGAAGAACAGTATAGATTTGACTGAAAGATAGTAAACTGGAGGAAAAATCTGATTTTAACCACTACAGATAATAGAATATTCCAATACTGACAGACTTATGGAGGTAAAGGTGGTACTTTTATCCATGAATTACCAGAAAATGCTACTATTACATGACTAAAAACTAACTGAAACGATCTAGAGATAAGCTATAGCATAACAGAGGGACAAACTACAACAAAATATAGCATAAAATACCAAGATGATACTCCAATAAAGAACTATAACCTAGAATGGATGGCTGAATATCCTATTGTACTATGAAACCACCTACTAGAGAAAGAAGAATCTGACCTATATGTAAGTTATATCTTACCAAGTGCAGACTGTAGCTTAGAATTTTGGGGTATGGCTAACCATTATCATTTCTGGACATTTACAAGTGAAGATGACTATACATTTGATTCAGAATTATCTTATAAATTGAAGTGAGCTACATGAGATTATGAATTAAAATTTATAGAGAGAAATGGAAATCAATATACATTCAGATTAGAATGAGATTTACCAATTCAGAACACTAACGATATGAAAATAACGGATAGTGAATGAGTGGAGCTGATAAATTATTCAGAATACAACCATTTCAGAAAAATCTGAGAGATTACAACAGAAGAATACCAAGAATGAGAGTTTAGATTCCATAATCTGAATAACAAACTAGAGCTGCCAAAATCTCATAGTTTACAGATAATGGTAAATGGTAAAGGAAATCAGAATTATACTCCAGAATTATTTGCTTTAGATTTAGTTGCTAATCAAAGAGAGAGATGATAGTATATGCAGGTAAACAATTCTGAAATGATTTTAATAATGGAGATGAAGCATTATTCCAAGATGCTAACCGACCTAGAGATAATGATAAATTTAAGATAAGACCATGATTACAGAGTGATAAATGGAAGCAAAGAGAAGTGAATAAGAACATATATACTAAAGCTGCTGAATTAGTGGCTAATGCTACAACAAATAATGTATCTGCAGCTTACACGGTACCAGATGACTGCACTATTCCAGTATTATCAGAGCATCAAAGATTCTGAGATCCATGATGTAAAGTCAATAAGGATGGGAATATAGAGATAGAAGAGGATGGAACATATATAATACAAGCATTTACTCAGTTTTTACTTCCATCTACTCCATCAGAGTGATATAAATATGTAGAGATAGTATCTTTATTAAAACTAAAGACATGAAATTACACAGGCTTCAAATGGAGACCATTTACTTTAAATCAGAGTAGGATATGTGGGACATGAGACCAGCTTGTAGCTTGGACTATAGGATGGTTTAAGAAATGAGATACATTTAATGTATGAGCAGTACATACATATCCTAGTGCTATATCTATGTATCAGGTATTGAATGTACAAAGACTAGCATAAGTAAAATTTCTCCAAAAATGAAAATCTGACTATAATGTGAATACACAAATTTTTACATTATAAGTAATAATAGATGACAACGCCTATTCTAATCTTAATTACTTGTTCTACAGTTATTACAAGCATTATAAATGCAGCTAAACCTTGATTTAAAAAGCTGACTGGGAAATACACAGTAACTGTTTCTGTAGCCCTCAGCTTTTTATTGTGAATCTTAGCAAGTTTCTCAGTAGCCCCTTATCTCTGAATGGATCTAAATACTGGAGTCTTGGCTCTAATTTGATTAGCTCTAGGGACCGGGAGTAATTTATTTTATGATTTATGGGAACTCCTTAAAAGTGCTACAGACAAAATCAGAAGCACGATAGAGGAATAATTTTATTTCAATTCAGATTTGTAAAATGAGTATCGAAAAATGAGCTATAGAAGAAACTGGGAATGCGCTTACTAAACTTACTTCAAGCGAAAGGGGGACATTCCTAGCTATCATGATATGTGCATTAATCAGCATTGTATGAATTGTTATCTTCTATGTAAAGAGTATGGACTGACTGATAGATAAGTATAACGAAACTATAAACAAGCAACAATCAGAATTTTTAACTGCATTAAAAGAGTTTAGTAAATAATTGTTTTGGATGAATGAACGAAGACCGACAATACAGAATCATAAAATCTGATTTATGATTTAACATATATAAAAAACTAGATAAGAATGGTTATATCTCCCTATGGTTTTTATGACCAGATGAAAAGCGAGTTTTGAATAAAGACCATGCTAGAACATTCTATCATAAAGGAGATGCAGAGTCAGCTTTGATTTTATCTAAAATTAAAGACAAATGAGAAGAAGAAACTCATACAACTTCAATAAAAAAATCCGAATCTGAAGAAAAGAGAGAAAAGAAATCGTGGTCTGAATTATAATACTTATAGCAATATTAATGTTATTTTATCCTATATTAGCAGTAGAATAATATATGAGCAAAAACAAGGAATACAAGTACACTACTCATCACTTGTTACCACGCTCAAGGAATGGTAATAGTGAGAAGCAGAATCTTGTGAGCCTAAGGGAAGGGTACCATGATGCTATCCATAGGCTTTTTGCTAACCAACTCATTGCTGAGCAGCTAATAACTACAATCAACATTTCGTCTAAAGCATTAAGACCAGATGTAAAACAGTGGTTGTTAGACGTATTGAACAGCAGAGACATAACAGACATAAATGAGTGGTATGATGATTGAGTAATAAAGTAAAAGGAAATCAGACTTCTTTTATTTTTTTTATAAAAACACCTATGAACAAACTAGATGAAGAAATGATTAAAAGGATTCAGTCCTATCCAGAAGAAGTAACTAATGTAGATGTATGAAAAGAACTAGGGGTAGATAGGAGAACTGTGAGTAAGTATAGGAAATGAATAGCAGAGGCGTTAGAGCCTAAAGAAGAAAAATTATCTAAACAAGAGAAGAAAAAGCTGGAATTATTAGAGCATTACTCAGAGAAAGAAATTAAAGAGATGCTTGCTTATATAGCCAACAGTACAAAGAAGGAAGTAGATGAAGTATTAAATGAGCCATGACATCTCAAATTCTGATTGGTAAGCGATACGCATTTCTGAGCTAGAGGTGCTGCAGTAGATGAGCTATGAGAGTTCTACGATAGGGCTAAGGATAAATGAGTTGAATGCTTTGTGCATTGTGGAGATATAGTGGATGGATGTAATGTGTATAAGGGACAACAATTTGAACAGAGTGCAGTATGATTTGAACAACAGCTAGCAGAGATAAAAGATAGATACCCAAATGTATGATTGCCTACGTATTTTATCGGCTGAAATCATGAAGAAAAATTTTTGAAAGAAAACTGAGTAAATATCTGTAAAGCAATAGAACAGGTAAGACAGGACTTAATCCATCTAGGATTCTATGATGCAAGGCTAAAGCTGAATTGAATAGATATAAACCTACATCATTGAGGAGGAAGTCTAAGCTATGCAAAGGATTATAAGATGAAGAAATACCTAGATAGTCTACCTGTAGAGAATCAGCCTGATATATTTGCTTTAGGTCATTATCATACTGCTTTATATGACCTTCATAGATGAATACACTGATTTATGCCTTGAGCATTCTTAAAAGAAAATCTATTAGCTAAGAGGTTTAATCTAGGGAACACTATATGAGGATGGATAATAGAGATAGAAAAGGATGAGAAAGGAAAGAGTAAGTTAAATATGGAATACATGAAATTCTAATGAAAGGCTACAGTTGGAGTAAATCAGATTTTAGAGAGATTTTAATTCATAAATATTATAAAATGAAGGAAGCTATTTTTATAGAGTGAGATTCATGTGCTAAATGCCACATGATGAAGCCTCACGCTCAGAAACGAGCAGAGGATAACTGATATGAGTTTCAGACTTTTAGATTTGATGATGCTAGCGTAAAAGAGTTTGATGTACAAGCCGTCCCTATGCTAGTATTAAGAGAGGATTGAGTAGTAACTCAGATTCTCAATGAAGAAGGGATAGTAAATTTAATTCATAACAAACAATAAAGATGGAAGATATAGAAAACGGTTGCTTATGATTATGAGAACAAGATACAGATTATACGCTCTGTGAGTGATTTGAAGACAGCCTACCAGAGCTTGTTAAACAAGATGAAACAAGATTCTTTTATAACCAATATATCAATAGCTGGAGTAAACTTAGTTGTACTATATTTGCTGCAGTAGGTATGATTTCAGACTTATTCAACTATGAGTTCTCCTATGATGAGATAAAAGAGATAGATGATATGAGCTACACTAGATGAAGAATAAAGTGACAAGGATGGTATGTACAGTCAGCAGTAAAATTAGTAGCTGATCGATGGAATAATAATAAAAGGCTGACAGAAAAATATGGTAAGGTGGCTTACTATCGTATCTCAAAGTACGATGATGAAGTTATACAGAAAGTATTGGATAAGTTATACACTTTGGATACAAACTATCAGGGGAATAAAAAATACTGAGAAGATAAGAAGGATTGAGTCCTAGATGGTACAGATTTCTGACCTGCCACGTATGGACATTCAGTAGATGTGATTAGTTACAAATGAAAAAGGAGTGTAAAGGATAGTTGAAGCACGAATAAGATATACGAATTAAAGCATAAGATAAGTGAGATTATATGTTATGGTAGCTTTTTATACCTCTATACTAAGGTTGCGGAGGATAGTTTAGAAGACCTTAAAAGGCTGAATGAGATGAAAACTCGTATTGAGAGAATGATAGAGGACAATTCGGCAATGTGGCATGATACAAAGGACTGAGAATATCAGAAAGAACTACATAACATGAACGAAACCAATAGATTAAAACTGAAAACAATAGAAGAAATGCTTGCAAAATACTTATAATTTATATATAATGTCAATGGTTACTTAGCTAGTGTAATTGGGGGTGTATGTTATGGGTACCCCCCCTCCCATTAAATATGTTTTATACCATAACTATAAATACTATGTTATTAAAATGCAAACAATGTTGAAAACAGTTTAATTCTATTAGGTCGAAAAGAAAATTTTGTAGCGTTGAATGTGGGCATAGGAATAGGCAGTATAATTTATTATGAATGAGATTTTGAAGATTAACAGTGATCGGAAACTTATGATTAGATAGGGATAAGTGAGTTTTATGGCTCTGCAAATGTGACTGTTGAAACGACACCAAGAAACATACAAGTAAGTTAGTAAACTGAAATAATCAAAGCTGTTGATGTTTCAGAAAAACTTCATTTGGGTTGGTAAAGGATAGGTTTTATTATAAATATCATTCTATGCGTTCGAGATGTGAAGATCCCAAATCTGATAGCTATCTCTTATATTGATGAAAATGAATTAAATGCGAACGAAAAACATTTCAAGATTTTCATAAAGATATGTATGCAAGTTATGTTACACATTGTGAAAAATTCTGACAGAAAGATACTACTCTCGATAGAATCGACAGCAACTGAAATTATTGTAAGGATAATTGTAGATGGGCGACAAATAAGGAGCAAAGCAACAACAGATCTACCAATAGATTTATTGAATATAATTGAGAAAGGCTAACTGTCTCACAATGGGCAGACAAAATATGAATAAGTTATAGTGCATTAATAGCTAAGTTGGGGAGGGGTGTCCCTATAGAATGGATAGTTAAACACCCACATAGAAGGTGGTATAGCTACTATGATATAGAAGAACAACTAAAGAGGTATATGTAAAAATTCTCCAAAATCAGATTTTTGATTATAATGCCACTCAGTTTATATTGAGTGGCTTTTTTCATGATAGTATGGAAATCTAGGGAAGAAGTAAATACAGCACGGTCTGAGAGCTGAAGAAATAAATATAAAACCAAGAGTAGAAAGTATATGCTCTGAAGTTTTTTCACTACGGTACTAACTGCTATTACTGACACAAAAGACTGAAAAGCTATAAAGATAAAATGTGATCCAGCATATTTGCATGATAGCGAATTTAATAATAGGGAAGAAGCTAGTACACAATGGAGAGTCAGATTTAGATCATAATTATTTATTAGATGGCAATACCTGTAAAACCTATCAATGAGATAGAAGAAAAATCTGAAGTATGATTAAATGATAAGATTTTGATATTAGATGCTGATACAGAGGAAGCAAGATTAGCTAGTAAAGATGAACTCAAATGAGACAAAGGGGATAAATGAGATAAAGGAGATACTGGAGAAAAGTGAGACAAATGAGATAAATGAGACAAAGGGGATAAATGAGATAAAGGGGATAAATGAGACCAATGAATACAAGGAGTACAATGACCTCAAGGAATCCAATGACCTAAAGGGAATCAATGAGAGAAATGAGAGCAAGGTATCCAATGAGAGCAATGACCACAAGGGGTACAAGGTATTCAATGACCTACATGAGATGCTTTTGCTGTATATAAAACATATCCATCTATTGCTGCAATGGATGCAGATAAAGCTAATGTACCTGAGTGAAAATTTGTACTGATAACTTCAACAATAGATGATCCAGATAATGCTAAGCTATATGTGAAATGAGCATCAGATTTTACATTTTTGACTGATATGTCTGGTGCTACAGGTATGAAATGAGATAAAGGAGACCAATGAATACAGGGGGAAACATGACCTACATGACCTACTTGACCTCAATGAGAAACTTGACCTCAAGGGGAGACTTGACCTCAATGACCTACATGACTTACATGAAACTGAATCTCTAGTGTAACTACATCTAAAAGCTGAAAGACTACAACGGTAACTATGAATTATACCAGCTGAGAGCCTACAGTCTTCCAAGTACAAGATGGAGCAGACTGACAAGGAAGTGGAGATATGAATGCCAGCACATACGATCCAACAGGTAAAATGGCAGATGCTTTTGATTATGATAATATGTATAACACACCAGACATTCCTACAAAAGTATCAGATTTAACAAATGATTCCTGATATATCACAAGTTCATATCATGATAGTTCTAAACAAGATGTACTAACAGCAGGAGTAAATATAGACTTAACAAGTAATAAAGTGAGTGCTAACAACTACTTTATTGTGACTGAAGATATAGTAACAGTAAGTACAGATGCCACAAAATGAGTAGCACCTTATAGTACTTCTTATGGATATACTAACATAGATATTAGTGCTAGTGCAGGAATAGAATGGAGAGAGTGAGCTATCTATACATTTGTAGTAGACACAGAGATGGTAGTGGCGAGTGCTTATAGAAATGTAAGAGTAAAAATCTGAACTTGAGCTTATATACCTGTAATGTGAACTACAACGATATTAACATGAAGCTCTTACTTTACTAAAGCTAACATAAGACAATATCAATATTCTACTAAATATCAAAGCTGATGAGCATTACATCTATTCACAGATAGTAATACTACTTACTCAGCAATGAGTGCTTCAGAAGCTACAACATGAACAGCTACAAGTGCGAGATCAATAAGTGCTTCAATATTAAAATGAGCAGTAGAAACTCATGCACCTGTACAAAGTGTAAACTGACAGACATGAGCAGTAGTATTAAATGCAGATAATATAAGTGATACAGGTACTACAAATAAATTTGTAACACAGACAGATAAAGATACATGGGACTGAAAGCAAGATGAATTAGAAAGCTGAGTAAATATAAGAACAATAAACTGAACTTCTATATTATGAAGCTGAGATATAACTACACCAGTTTGATGAGATGTCTATTGACCATCTTCTGCTACTAACTGACATTTAGCAGTATTTGACTGAGTAACAGGGAAGATAATTAAAGACTGAGGTGCTGTACCTACTGTACCTACAAAAGTATCAGATTTAACAAATGATAGTGGATACTTAACAAGTTCTACATGAGTAACTACAGTAAATGGAAACCATTGAGCAGTAACATTAACTATCCCTACAGTTAGTGATGTTGCTTTTGGAAGTTCTTGGAACTGAAACACAGATGCCCCAACAAAGAATGCTATATATGATGTGCTATGAGATGTTGAAACACTTTTAGCAGCATTATAAATCAGATTTATTTCTTTACTTAAAAAGTAATGACAATAGCAAGTGAGATAACAAGGCTACAATGAGCTAAAGCTGATATAAAAACAGCGATAGAGAATAAATGAGTAACAGTCTGAAATATAACTTTAGATAACTACGCAGCTTGTATTGATGCTATACCTGTATGACCTACATATTATTGCCTTGATTTAATGCTTGTTTGATGAGGGTGAGCTTGATGACAGGGGCGTAGTTGAACTGCTAGTTGAGCTTGATGATGATGAGCAGGTTGAGTTGTTTTGCAATGTAGGTATATGACCGAATGTATGGAAAGTTGTATAACAATATGAGCTGGGGGTATCCCTATAAATAATTGTTATGGAAATAATGGTTGAAACACTACTTGATTTTGATTGGTTGCTTGTTGATGATGAGGAGGGTGAGGAGGAACAGCTTGTGGATGTTCTTGATGAAGTGGATGATGAGGAGGTGGAAACGGTCGTTGTAGGTGAGAGTGAATATATTGACAATGAAATCCTTGATGAATTTGATATATGATAACTAATAGTGAGAATGGATGATGAGGAGGTGGATGAGCTTGATGAGCGTGAAGTGATGGGTATAAGTATAATAGTAACTATGCTTGATGATGAAAATGATGAGATTGAATTTGCACAAATTTCAGTTGAACGGTGATGTGTATAGCTTGAGGATGATGAGGTAGTGGTAGATGTAAGTGTGCGGAGTGATGAATGTGATGATGAGGGTGTGGAGTTGGATGTAATTGAACTTGTTATTGAGCTTGATGATGAGGTCGTCAATATTGTAATGGTGTTTGTGCTGGTTGTTGATACCAATGAGTAGCGATAGTTCGTTACCCAGCAGATTGAAGTTATTGAATAAACTCTGCCACTTGATGAACTGTGTCTAGTAAAACAATAGATGGAAAAACATATTGTGTACATTGTTTTACCTCTGACTGAACATTTACTATTGTAGGTTAAAATGACTAAACGAATAATCTATACTCTCCTATCATTATTGACTTTATCTATAAGTCTGAATCTTTTTCAGTATTCCTCTACTGAAATAATCTGTAAGAATATAGATAGTAGATGGAAAGCTGATTTACTATACAAGATGGGACATAATAGATTAGACTGAGATAAAGACTGAATACCGTGTGAGAATTTACCCTATAACCACGATAAATAATGAAATGTATGAGATGTGGGAAAGAGAGTAAATGGGAGCTATGTAGATCATGTGAATAAATATTGAGAAAAGCAGACTACTATTGACAGAATAGATAGTAATTGAAACTATAGTAAAGATAACTGTAGATGGGCAACTTGCACAGAACAAAACAAGAACAGATGAGTAACTAATCATATTATTATAGACTGAAAAGATTATACAGCATGGGAGGTTGCTGAGGAAACTTGAATAAGTAGAGAGCAGGCATCATGGAGAATATCTGCTGCTTTATCTGGTAAGCAGACAAAAAAATGAGTATTAAAGAAAAAAACAAGTCCATATACAAGCATCTATCCACCTGCTACAACAACTACAGCATGAGCCTAATTCTTAGAGCTTTGACTGTGTTTAATTGCTTACTATATGGATATATTATAGGAGAATGTATAACGAGCCTATTATAAAGAGCCAGAAATGGCTCTTTTATAAAAATTCTCCAAAATTAAAAATCTGATTATAATGCACTCAAATAAGGGTGCATTTTTATTTATTTTCTCTACCTAATAAATGGCATACGATTATAACAAGTATAAAAGTGTCTATGAGTGACTAAACGATGACCAAAGACAAAAATGGGATGCAAAATATGGCAATACAGACCAATATAAACAATTTAAGGCTGATTATGAAAAGGAAACGAATAACAACCAACAGAGCAATAATAACAGCTCTAATTTTAATAATCAGAACGGTACTAACTGACAAAATCAGACTAATTTTGAAACTCCAACAGTACAAAAGACTGAAAGTCAGAATAATAATCAGACTTATAATTATGATCCAAACGAAAAGCTAGATACTTCTATGTTCTGAGCTAGTGATGGTAAAGTAAAGGTACAAGAATGAACTGCACAGCAGACATGAATGCCTGATTATCAATTAGACTCTGATGCTAGGACTAGAGAGATAACAGATAATCTGAATGCTTATTGGCAGACTAATAGAGAGTATTTCCAAGATAGGAATACTTATAACAATATGTTCCATTATAACGAAAGAAGCGACCAGCAGAAAGCAGTATTAGACTCTTATTGGAAGAAAAAGGAAGACATGAATGTAGCTGAGAAGTATAATACAGCAGATGGAATAAAAAGCTGAATGAATGATGCTGAGATTACTCCAGACCAGCTTAATTATATCAAGGAATATTCTCCTGAAGCATATAAAGAATGGCAACAAAAACAGCTAGATGATATAAACCTAAGAATTGCTAACTTAGCTACTCCTGCAGATCCAACAGATAATGCTGAACTATTTAACTCACTACTTACTAAATTAGGATTAGAGCCATGAGATCCATATCAGATTTATGATAATTGGTATAACATGGCAGAAAGACTATGAGTATTTTCTGATAGTGAGAAACTGAAATCATATCAAAACCAACTAGATGCAAACCACTCAAAGATGGAATCTATTATGAGTAGATATGCAGCTAGTACATGATGAACAGTAAGCGATTCTCTTGCAGCAGCTAGAATGCAAAAAGCTCTTGCACCATACCAACAAAGAGAGGTAGATTTACAGAACTCTTATACTACTTTATTGAATGGTAGAAACTCAAACTTAGCAATAGCTAACCAGTCAGCACAGGCTTTAGCTATGCAAGCACAGGAAGACCAAAGGATATGGAATCAGAGATTACAAGGATTAGGATTTGCTATGACTGCAGCTAGTTATAGAAGTCCAGAACAGCAAGCACAATTAAAATTACAGACTGCAAGTATTCAGAATGATTTGAACTTACTTAATCAGTCAAAATTAAATGATTTGAATAGGTATAATGCTTATGCTACTGCAAAGATGCAGAATCAACTACAGCAAGAACTAACTGACCTTAGTGTAGAAGATGAAAATCAATTAAAAGCAAATCTGAATAATGCTCTATCAGATTATTATAAAAACTATTGAGATATAATCCAAAGGAGCCAGGCTCAAGCTGTAGAAGATATTATCGCTTATGCTAAGAAGAAATGAATAAGTGTGGCTCAAGCTCTTACAGAGAATTTTATTAAACCTCTACAAAATAAAGCTGAATATAAACAAAAGGTAGCAACAGACTATGGGATGCTAGCTAAACAAAGTATAGGAACTATCAATGGAAGAAGTGTGATTATGACACAAAATCCTAACGGTAGTATATCTTACCAGTATATAGATAGCTGAATAACGGATAGCTATACAATAGATGGTGTAGACTACGTTGTATATAACTGACAGCAAATGACAGCTAAAGAATTTAATGAAAAATACTGAGGTAAGGTAGGGGCAGTAAAGCCATACGATATGGTAGATAGTAAAGTATTTGATACATCTCCACAAAGTCACTCTTACTACACATTAGCAGATTTTATAAATGATCCAAAATATCAAGAATGAAAGAAAGGCTGACAATGTGCCAAATTTGTAAACGACTACTTAGAGAAAATCTGAGTAGGTAGATACTTTGGTACAGAAGATGCACAGACTAGAGCTAGCTGGTGTAATAGTGATACAGCTAAAGTCTGAACTATAGCAGTATTTGATTATAACCACTATACAGACTGAAAGAATTATGGTCATGTATGAATAGTAGTAGATACAGATGCGAATGGATTTTGGGTATTAGATAGCAATTGAGATTTAAAAAATCCATGAATAATAAAAAAGAGATATATAAGGTACGGTAGCTCAAGCTGTAAATGATTCTTTGATCCAAGCCAGCCACCTAGAACTTCAAGTGTAGGTAATGAAAGCGAAACAGCAACAGAGGGATTAGGTATAGTAACAGATAATGATATATATAATTACAATGATGCAACATTAAATAGAAAAATGTCTGCTGAAGACAGGCAAAAGGTATTGGATGCAAGAAATACTGTATATTCAGATCCTAATGCAAGTATAGATGAAATATTAAGATTCTCTCAATGAGGTAAAACTCCTACAGATACATCAGTACAGTCATTAGATAAATATGCACAAGCTCTTACTTCATTAGGTCAACTTACAGATTTATTAAAAGATGCAAATACATGACCTATCATTTGAGCTTTAAGATCTAAAAATCCATACGATAAAAAAGCTAGAGAGATAAATACAGCTATTGCATGATTACTTCCAACTTTAGCAAGATGAGTATATGGAGAAGTATGAGTATTAACAGATAAAGATATTGAGCATTATTCACAGACTGTACCTAATTTGAGGTCAACATCTGAAGTAAATGATGCTATTTTGGCAATGTCTTTGGATATGCTAGCAGATGGATACAAGAGAAAATTACAAACACAAGCAGCTTTATGATATGATGTATCAGGTATGAAATGAATTTATGACCAGATAATAAGCAAAGCAAATCAACTAAAAAATAATATATGAATATCAGACTCTGCTACATGACCAGAAGATGTAATATCTGATATATACTCCTCTGCTATGAATACTAATACAAGTTATTCAAGCAACGGATGAAATGCAAGCTATGGTGGATATAGCTCAGACTTTATAAGTCGAATGATAAACAGTAAATTATAATTTTATATATTTATGATAATATATTATGGCATTAAATAATGTGTTCTCTACATGATTTAACAGCTGATTTGGAACAGGATTTGGAGTAGGGACTGGGTGATGGAATAATAACTGATTCCAAAGTACACCTCAGACTAAAAAACCTACTAAACAAGAAAAATTCCCATGACTAAACCAGCAACAGATATCAAACATAGAGAAATATACAGCTAATCTAACATGAGCAGAGAAGAAACAAGAGCAACAGAAAATATATCAAGCTATGATACAAGCGATAGAAGCAGAAAAATTTAATGATAGTAGGACTGCTATGGAGAATGAAAGATATAGGAATAGCTTGAGCAAAACAGATCCAAGAGAATGTAAATTTGACCAAAGTGCTTGTAGGCAGTCAGCTTTAGTAGATTTGGTAAAAGATGCAAGAAATCTGAAAGCTAATACAGATGAAAATACTGTAATGCAGATGTTTATGCAAGAGATGGATTATAGGGGTATTGGTATGGATAAACTCAATGCTTACTTAGATAGTGGAGATGAATCTATATTGTATGAAACATGACTAAAAACTCAGAGAGAGACTGTACAATGAAAAAGTATCCAGCAATGATGAGTAAGGTCTTTGATAAATCCTGCTAGGGAATGATGAATACTACCTGAAAGTAAATCAGAATGGCGAAATCCTATTGGGGCAGCTGCAGAAACAGTAGATAATGCAGCTAATAAATTTGCTGATAAATTTACTGTGACATGAGAAAAAGCAACTAATAACTTAGCGAATAAAATACAAAATATGTCTAAGAAAGAAGTGGCTCAATATAGAAAGCAATACGAGAAACTGCTTAAAGATAAAGACTGGAGAGTAGGTAGAGTACAAGGAGATACAATAGTAGAGCAACTATGGAATGGTATAAAATGAAATATAAGTTATGACTATAACGATAAAGATTTTATGGAATGGCTGGTATCTCAAAAAGCTAATCTATGAGAAAGTTTAATCTGAGCAGATGATATATTAAAATGAGAAACAAATCCTAATGTAATCCAATTCTTCGGTAATATCCCATCTAGTGCAGTAAAGACTTTCACGGCTACAGTAAGAGGTATGACAAATCCTTATGATACTATGAAATGACTGTATAAATTAGCAGCAACTAAAGAATGACACCAAGCTCTACTTAATAGATATGGTAGTTGGGATGCTCTAGCAAAAGCAATGAATACTGATCCTGTATGAGTAGCTGATGATGTACTAGCTGTAGCTGAATTAGGAACTAACATCGCTAAATGATGACTAAAATTTACATGAAAAGTAACATGAAATCAGAGTTTAGCTAATATGGCAAATAATATCCCTACAATATGAAGTGCAAATGATGCATTAGCTCAAAAGACTGTATGAGGTATATATGGAGGACTAGATAAACTAGCAGATATGAGTAATAACAAAGTAGTACAATGAGCTGTAAGATATGCAGAAGATGTAAGTAGCATCTCAAAAACTATAGAGAATGCTAAATCAGACTTTAATTCTATTAGATGAAAAGCTAACGACTGGGCAGATAATATCATTCAGAATAATAATAGGATGACAAAGAAGCAACAAGAGAATTTTAAGAAAATGTCTTGAGAGGATCAATGAAAATGGATGAATGATAGAAATATAAGAACACAGGAAGACTTAGTGGATTATTTCTTAGAGAGTAAGAATAAAGTAGATGATGCTATGTGAAAGATAGAATGACAATTTACATCTAAAGAGCTAACAGCAGTATTAGATGATTCAGTAGATTTTGCTAAGAAGACTGAGAATAAAGATTTAGGAAGATTACAAGAATTACAGACTAAGAATGCTAATGGATGACTCACTATGCAAGAGATAAATGAAGTAAAGAGATTCTATGAGAAAAACAATAAATTCAACTATCTAAAAGAATGAACAGCTGAAAAATCTGCTCTAGCTACAAATAGAGATACGGCTTTAAGAGAATGGCAACAAAAGATAGCTACTGAAAATGGATTAGATAACTTAAAGGAATTGAATAAGGAAACTCAAGCAGCTAAATTCCTTGCAGATAATGCAACTAATTGGCAAAGTGGAATAAAAGGTAATAATCCTATATCATTGACTGACTGGATAGTATTTGCATGAGATGGTATAAATTCAAATAGTCTAGCATGATTAGTAAGTAAGAAAATATTTACAGCACCACGATTCCAAGATAAACTTGTAGATGTTTTGAACTATATAGGATGACATGAAACTAAATGAGAGATAAATCCTAACTATCAAGCTATTGATATGAAAAACTATGAGAAAAGAATATTAGCAGAAGAACTATCAAAAGTTAAGAGTGAAAAAGAGTTCCAAGCATGGCTTGATAAAGCTCAAGAGATGGCTTGACCTGCTCTACCTGAAAAGATAGATCAGTGATGAGTAGTGGCATGAGATAGACCATTTATTACACAGAATTGACCTACTGCAGATGAACTAGGGATAGGAACAAGAGATTTGGGTTTAGATAAGACAACCAATGATTTGAAGACACAACAGTTACAAATCATAAAAGATACAAACCCTGCATTAGATGATATTCATACTTGGATTAGAAAAGAATCTGATATAAAAACATACCCTGAGGCAATTAAAGAATATGGGACTATTGAAGACTTAACTCCTGACTTTACGAAAGATATGGTGCAAAAAGCATTAGATGATGGGGAGATAACAGTATATAGTTCTTACCCTATTAAGAATTGATATTGGGTAACTCCATCTAAAATGGAGGCTCAGGCTTATGCATGAGGAGGTAAAGTATATAGCAAGACAGTAAAATTAAATGATGTGGCTTGGGTAGATGAACTACAAGGACAGTATGCTAAGATATAAAAAGTCTTGCAAAGATAATTAAAATTGAATATAATAAGGAGATATAAATTTATCTCCTTTTTATAAAAATGGGTATCATTTGAACTGTGCTATTAGTATTTGTCTGAGTAATGGTTATGCAGATATTTGATATTAAAGAGAATGTATGGCACGGAAAAAAGACAAAAAAGAAAGAGCAGAATTAACTGCTCTTTTTTAACTTAACATCATGTGACTAACCCATCCAACATAGAATCATATACCTAAGAATATAATACATATAATTATAGTGGCTAAGGTAATTTGTCGTTTCTTCATTGTATTAAGTATAATATATAAAATATTAGTATATACCATTTACAGCTTTTGCTGTTATCTCTAATGTCTGATCTGTGCTATCTTTGATATGCTGTATATCGTACTCAATTTTATTTACCTGTTCTCTACTTACTTGAGAGAATGCTATATGCTGATTCCAATATCAAAACCAAAAATAGCAGATAACAGGTTGTAGGAAAATAGCTACAAGTAAAATAATAAATTGCCAAGTCTTCATGGTGTTTAGTCTAAAAAAATAAACAGCTAATTATACTCATAAAAAATAAATATTGCAAGAGATTTTTAGAAAATAAAAAAAAGTCTGAAACTTTTTCAAATTTCGGACTCTTTTTGGAAAGGTTGTATCATATCTACTTAATACCTTATACTATATGCTCAGGTAAGGAGTCGCAAGAGCTTGGCTCAAAACCCTTTCCCTTACATACCTATTTTTTTTAATTATTTGCACCATAAAAATCAAGCACAAACAACTTTGTACTAAATAGATATGTAGGTTTTCAGCTCAAGCACCATACGATCGTTATGGCTACAACCCTATATTTATACTACTTGCTCAGTATAAGTATGTCGCTGTCGCTTGTGGATGTACAGACCCTTTCCAATTAACTGACATCCCAA
>Ga0326512_10001690_pt1 | contig 16699 bp, 26 predicted proteins | sample 1_2617_0518_D_FD_203652 | JGI IMG/M metagenome (GOLD analysis project Ga0326512, IMG submission 203652) | Bovine rumen microbial communities from UC Davis, California, United States - 1_2617_0518 | ecosystem: Host-associated > Mammals > Digestive system > Stomach > Rumen | place: USA... | reverse complement strand
GTACCCTTGGTATGGGCCCCTAGGAAACTGATGGGGGGGCTACAGTTTTCTTTTCAATGAGCATTCCGTTCGCGTCGAACTCGTACGGATAATCATCGGCCCTTGCCTGTGCCTTCTTGCCTTGGCCATGCTGTCCCCTGTGCTCTTCAAAATGACAATCCCTGCAGAGAGAAATAAGATTGTCCATGTTCATCGTGATCCTTGGGTCTCCGATGTTGTTCGGGTTCAGATGTATCTTGTGATGAACTTCTTCTGCCGGCCTTCCGCACTTCACGCAGAGATAACGATCTCTCATGAGCACGGCCTGCCGAACCTTCTGCCATTCCGGTGAATGATAGAATGGTGCGCTGAATGCTCCTGCCATGTTGCCTCCTTTGCCTCAAGAGCTGGCATGTGCCAGCTCTCTTCGCATGAGGGTTTACCCATGAAAAAGAGGCGTACCTCTGAACGCCTCTTCCTCACACTATCATTGTATCACGTTGATTTTCGCATTTTTCGCAACTTTTGCACAAGGCGCAACTTTTGCGAATCCCGCAAATAAAATCTGCTCTGCCCTCTTGGGTTCCATGGTCAGCAGCTCCCCGACCTTTGTCATCCTCTTCATGACCGTGTCGTAATATGGCCGGATGATCTCGACCGTCGCCTCTCCGTCCAGGCTCTTCCATTGTTTCTCCATTGGTCCTATGATCTCCCTCCATCTCTTGAGACTTTGTATGTTTGCAATTCTTCTCGAGTATTCGAACTTTGGAATCTCGTCTCTGATCATGTGCGCCAGGAATGGATTCACGTTTCCGTCCCATGGAATCAGGTACCCATTCTCTCCGTCCTGGAAGCCGATTTCCTTCAGGACCTCGATGTTCGTCGTCAAGACCGGCGTCCCCGCTTCCAGTGCCTCCACGATGGAATAGCAAAAGCTTTCCTTGTCCGAGAGCTGCACGAGGTAATCAGCCGCCATGATGAACTGACTCACGTCAAACCTCGGTTCCATCCTGATCATTCCCGGGAAAGGTTCTATCCTCGCATCCGTGAATACCATCCAGACAAAATTGACGCCTGCGTCCGTGAGCGACTTTGCCAGGTTCCTCATCCGCTCCTCGCCCTTCTCATAGGTGAACCGGGAAGCCGTGACAAATAGGAGTGACTTGCTTCTCTCTCCGCCCAGCGTTATGTTTGGAATAACCTCTCCGTCCGTCTGGTTCGCGAATGATTTTTTGGCCGCCTCCGAAGGAAAGACAACGAGGTCATGTCTCGGCTGGATCTTGTAGTTTTCCTTCATTTGGCATAGATGACAGAGCTGAATGACCTGCCCCGCCCTTACGTTGTCCGGGATGCGGTCAGTGATCCGCATGTTCAGAAACACGTTGCACACAAGCGGCTCGTCTTTTGAAAGTCTTAAAACCGGCACCAGCTCCCTGAGTCTTTTGATCTGTTTTACGTCGCTGTCCTCACGATAGACCACCATGACGTCGTACTCGTCCTTGAATTCCACGCAAAAGTTATACATCCAGGTTTCCACGCCTCCGATCGCGTGGATGCGTCCCTGGTATATCATCACCTGCGCCTTGATCGGTTTTGGAATGAACTCGAAAAGGTTCGTCTCCTGTCCGCGCAGCTGCGTTCCCCTGATTGGCCGTGGCTTGATCACCATGCAGGCCCCTTCGAGGATCTTCGGGTCTTCGTATGTCATCACGATCACTTCCGCCTCTTCCGATTCTTCGCGAATCTCCTCAATGAGCTTCTTCGGATTCTTGATCTCCGGCAGATAGTAGACGATTCGCTCCATGTCCAGCTCTCCCCGGTTGAATCTCTCCGTGAGGCCGTTTCTCGGGTCCGTGCGATAGAAATATATCGGTCTGCCGATGAACGCCTTCTTGCGGCCTTCCTCGCGCACCTCGCGGATGAATTGTGCGTCCTCAGCGATGGCCTTCTTCTCGTTGAACCTCACCTCTCCGATCATGCTGCGGCGATAAATGCGATTCCATACGCAGAGATTGAACTCCGGGAATTTGTCCTCAACGCTCTTCAGGATTACCTCGTAATCCCAGCCCCTGCCGAAGGTCTTCCATGAAAGATAGACAAAATCAGGATCATCTTCGAGCGTCTTCAGAACCGTCTCCACGTAATCCTCCGCCACGAGATCGTCTGCGTCAATGAATGCCACCCACTCGCCCTTCGCCTTGCTCAGTCCGAGATTTCTCGCTGATGATACGCCTCCGTTTGGCTTTCTGATCACCTTGAAGCCCTTCACCGGCGCAATGTAAGGAAAATTTGATCCGTCGTCAACGATGATCACCTCGACTTCCTTCGTCAGCTGTGGGAAGAGTCTCCTGACCAGCACATCGAGGAACGGCTCCGCGTTATATGCCGGAATTATGATTGATAACTTCATCATCCACCTCCAGATTCTCAATGGCCTGCTTCCTGATCTTGTAGCAATGCTTTAACGAATAACCCACGCTGTTTGCGATCTTCTTCATCGGGATCCTCGCCACATAGCAATCATACAAGATTGTCTTTTCTGCTCCCTCCGGAAGCTTGCTGAGTGCATCGTCGATTTGAATCAGCGCAGCTCCCTTATTTTCGACTGCTTCCGCCAATTCGTTTTCAATCTCCACGATTCGCTCCGCGATCCGCTCGGTCTGTGATCCCGATCTGCTTCTCTGGACCGCAGGGCCGTCATCTCCGCTTCTTGGCAGAGTGCAGGAGCGCAGCTCTGCCAGAGTGTACTTGAGGCGCCTGATCCGGTTTTCCTGGCTTCTTACGCCATTCAAAAACTCATATCCCTTCTTGATCTCCATGTCTCCTCCTATATCTTGTACTTTGCCACGAACTGACCGTAGGACAGATGCTCGGCCAGTGCAAGCTCGTTGATGTCCTCGATCGTCAGCTTCTTCGTGTCCATTCGGTGCCGCAGTTCTTCGATCTGTTGCTGCTTTCTCTGTTTTCGTGCTTCCTGTTTGCATTCATAGCTGCAATACTTAGCTTTCCAATACTCTGCCACGAAAGTCTTACCGCAGATTCTGCACTTCATCTTCTCAAAGTTGCTCATTTTCTTTCGCTTTCTCCTCTCGTTCCCTTATCCGCTTGAGGATGTTGCTGATTGATCCCTGAGAGATGCCCATCTCTTCCGAGATTGCCCTACCAGTCCATCCGGCATTATGGAGCGCCTGGATCTTTCCGTAATCGATCTTCCTCTTTTCCTTCGGTGGCTCGACGGCTGCTGCCTCTTTGGCTTCTTCGGCCTGCGCGGCTTCTTTGAATGCTCCATATTCCAGCAAAAAGAATGCACACTTCCGGCAGATTTCCCTCGACTTTCCCCCAGCATTGCCGTCAACCCTTCGCTGTATTTTCACATCATAGATCTCAATCTCACTGACCTCTTTTTCACATAGGTCGCAAAAATATTTTTTCAATCCAGTCCCTCCTTATTTGTCTTCCTCTATTTCGATTGTTTCGATGTGGTGTACTAAATAATGGCATTGTTTGCACAATGTGATTCCATTTGTATATTGGTATTCGAATTTTTTTGAATGCGAAACTGGAATTATGTGATGTGCTTCAAGATTTTCCTTGCTCCCACATATATGGCAAAACGGTTGATGTTTTTTTACTTGTGTTGCCCAATTATTCAAAACTTTGTTTGTTCGCTTGCCTATGGTGCTTATTTTAGGCAGGCATATCCTTTTCCCACAATTTAGGCATCGTTGCGTCACATGCGGTCCTGCTATTTCGATTAAAAAATCTGTTGAAAAGCATTCATCGCACTGATCTTTTACTTTATATCCTTCCATGTCCCTCCTTTCCGCGGGCCCAGGAGGCTCGAGGCCCGCTTTGCTAGGTTTGTGTTAAGTGTGATATATTAAAATCCTCCAAAAGGTCAAAACATAAATCTGCCAATCGCCACCGCGATCGTGATCAAAAAGGTCCCGATGAAGATTGCCGATACCACGCAGAACAGCCAGAGGATCAGCTTCATCCACCATTTCAGATTATTGTTCATCGTCTTCTCCGTCCTTGTCGTTTCCTCCGCTCTTGTCGATCAGAGCGATCGTGACTATTGTGATACAGATGATTAAAGTGATAATGACTGAATTTGACACCGTTTTCACCTCCTAAATGACCAGCTCTTCCTTGTCGCTCACCGTCTTCTTGAATTTCACGACGCCCTCCAAGTTCTTTTTGATCGAATAGGTGATCTTCTCAAACTTGACCGTCGCTGCGTCCAGCCTATCGTTTTTGATCAGATTCACGAGATCCGTCACTCCGTTTACGGCAGCGCGATCCTGAAGGTCGTTGACCAGCATCTCCCGGATCTTCTGCGTCCTTCTCCAATCCACTGCTCCCTGGCACCTGCAGACCATCGATGCCATGTCTGCCAGTTGTTCCAGCGTCTCGTCCCCTTTTGCTTCCACCATGATCGAGCTCTGGCAGAATGGACAGTCTGCCGTGATCATTCTCTTCTCCATTTGTTCCATGTCAGCTCCTCCTCGTTCCAATCTGGATATTTGCTCTTTAAGTATTCCCGGAAGATGTCCAGCATCTCCTTTCTGAATCCTTCGTTCCCGTTGTCCATCATCTGGTGATGATACACGCAGCCCAAGGCTCCGTTCTGAGGGATGCCGAGGCCGTTCTTTGACCTCGGCACGTAGTGCATCACCTGGATAATCTCCGTCGCAATCCCTGCCGTCTCTGACATTCTGTAGAGCTTCGAGCAGAAAATGCAGCATCCCTTGTCCCTCATGAAGATCTCCCTCCGGGCTTTTGTGGAGAACTCCCTCGCCTTGGCAGCTCTTGAGGATCTATTTTTCATGTTTCTCCTCCCACATGATCAGCTCCTCGAATGCTGCTGCCAGGTCCACCGCGTTCTGGTACGCTTTCTTCACCTGGTCTTTTCCCATCGTGTCCACTCTTCCGCCCGTCATGATGTCACGCAGTTCGAACCAAGCATATTTCACCTTGAGGATGCGGTTTTCTCTTCCCTGATCATCTCCGTCACTTCCGCCGCCCTCTTCAGCTCCATCGCCTTCATCACTGCCTGATAATTCGTCCCCAGCTTCTTCAGCTCCTTCGGGTTGTCCATCATCTCCGTGATCTCCTGCATGATCTGGCACGTCATGTTCAGCATTTTCTTCCTCCTTTGGCACAATGCCAGGATAATCTTCCACGCTCATCTGCCCCGGAAGCTGTTCCTCCACGACTGCTGCCGCTTTGTCTTCCTTGGGCTCCGTACTAGGCTTTTCGGGCTTTTTCGCCTTTTGGACCTTGCTTTCCTTCTTCGGTTCAGATTTTTGTGGCGTTTGTTGCACCGGTGCAACTTCGGCGTCTGGCCATTTCTCCATGTAGAGCCATTCCCAGCACTCCTGCGCCGTGTCGCACTCATCTGAAAGCATCTTGAGGATGGCCTCCGCCATGTCCATCCACGAGACCATTTGCTTCTCGTTGCTTCTCGTGAACGTGATTGTTGCCTCGTCCTTTGTGTCGTCCAGCATCAGCAGGACTCTTCCCGTCCCCGGAATCCTTACTGAGTAAACCTTTTCTCCCGAAGGTGCCAGAATGGGCTTGATCGAGTTCTCGTCAATGCCTCCCTTCTTCAGTCTGTTGAAAAACTTCTCGTAGAGCTGCCGGTCTTCCTTGAACAGCAGATAGAACACTTGCTCCGTGAGGTTCAGATCCTCCAGCTGTGTCTTTCTCGGTTCCATCATCACTTCAAGGTCTGAAACCTTCTTTTCCTCGTCGATTTCTTCCTTGATCGCCTGGATCTCCGCCTTGGTGAAGTTCGGGCTCAGGTTCTCCGTGACCTCTTCCGGGATCTGCAGCATGATCGTCAGCTTCGCGTATCCAAAGCCCTGATACGCCTCCAGGAGCTTGTCTGAATATCCTCCCTCGGAAAATCTGTCATTGATCGAGATAAACCTTGATACCTGCGTTTTATCGAGTCCATATTCCGCCTGCGCGAACTCGGCCACGCTCTTGTATCCGCTCTCGGTAAGGACATTTGTGTCCCTGGCAACCTTGAGCAGGTATCCCACGCGGACGAAATCCTCTGCCGTCTTCTGTAGCACTCCGTCCAGCTCTGCCTTGTACTGCTCGTAGCTTTGATAATTGATTATTTCTCCCACCAGTCTGCTTCCTCCTTTTCCATGATTCCAGAGATTTTATCAAAGGCTGCTGCCTTTTGGAGGATGATCTCCGTCTGCCTCAAAGTCTTTCCGTTGCCCCTGCAAGGATGCCATCGTTGCAGCTTGATCAATTCTTCCGTTGTCTCATCCACAACCTCTCTGATTTCTTTTAGCGCGTTCATGTATCCTCCCTTCCCGCATCTCCAAGTGACGGCCTTCTTCCGCACCACGGACAATAGTTTATCTTTGCCTTTGCCACCAGCAGCGGCATCGGTTCCCTTCCGCCTACCGTCGTCCATGCGTGTATTTCTGCCGACCACTTATCCTTCCTGTATAATGCCATGTCCAAAAATGCCGTCTTATCTAAGAAATATGGGCCTTCCGTGCTTGCCACAACTTTCTCGTCTCCAATGCTGTCATTATCACACACGCACATCTCACATCGCCTCCATGAAGTCTTCCATGAGCCCCGCAAGGACTCGAGTGTTGTTCTTTTGTCTCAGTTCTTCTAGATTTGCCTCGCGTTTCTCCTTCGAGACTGCTGCCAGCTCGTGGTCTTCCTTCTTCATCCGCTTTCTGATCACCTTCTGCCACTCCTGAAGGAACGGTTTCACGGTCTCGATCTCCGGCTCCTCGTCAAACATGCCTCTGTGCTGTCTGATGGTTCCTCCCGGTTCCACCTCGATCGTGTAGAACGGCTGCTCCGGTGCTTCCGTCTTCCGGAGAAAGCAGATGTAAGTCTCGTTTTGCTTGATCCTGTCGAAGTAGCGATCCGTGGCTCCCGCGCAGTGATGCAGGGCCCGTCCTTCCTTCACGATGTCCACGATCCGCATCGGCACCGTGATCATGAAGCCCTCTCCCGCGTATTCGAACTTTGGCCTCACCCTCTGAAGCACCTCTTCGGCCTCTCCGTACTTGGCGGAATAGGATTCCGCCTCGATCTCTGCTGCCCTCATCTCGAGCTCAAGTACGGCCTCGTCATGGCGTCTCTTGAGTTCCCTGGGACGGAAGACCATTTCGTCGTTCATTTTCTTCTTCAGCTTCTTGCACATCTCCAGATAATCAAGATATTGCTCCAGGACGGCCTTGCCCTTCTTTCCCGGATAGGATTCCTTCATCTGCCTCTTCAGGTAATTCACGAGCTTTGAAACGCTCATGACCTTCAGTGCTTCCTTCGCGTCTCCCGGCCAGATTCTGTTCCTCTCCAGCCAGATCAGCTCCTCGTCCGTCACCTTCGCCTCGTTCTCGTCGCTCCATCTCATCCATGACAGCATGAAGTGGCCTCCCGCCCTGTCCCTGATGCGATTGATCTTCTGTCTGTCGTCGATTTGGAATATCTCGTCAATGTAGCGCCCGTCGAGGTCCATTATTCCTCTGTAATCCCCGCCCCACCAGCTGATCATGGTTGATTCCTCCTGAAGCAGGTTGTGAAACCTTCCACGGAACAGCATCTCCAGAAGGCTCACGTACGGTCTGTTCTCCGCGCCGATCATCATCGTGTTGTAGTCCATCTTTAGGCCAGCCCTTGCGAACTCTCCGAAGATCCTGCTCAGCGGCTCGTAGGCCGTGCCTTTGAACGCTTCCTCAATGCCTCCGTCGTACAGATGACAAAATCCCGTCCTTCTGTTCGTCGGATTCCCGCGATTGTCGAATCCCGACCACTGGTAATAATACAAATCGCATTTTTGTGGCCTTCTTGCGTCAGGCTCCTTGAAGAGGATGATCCTGATCTCCTCGTCGGACGATATTTCAAGCCGTCCGTCTTCCACCGGATAGAACTCCGCCTTGATTCTGAAGTGTCTGGCCACGCTCACCTCGTCGTCGATCGGCTGGATCAGGCACGCCCTGTCCTCGATCTCGACTGAGGTCTTTCTCTTTCTGATCTTCACCGGCTCTCCGCAGAGCGGGCAGACTGTTTTCTGGTTGTCCTTCAACTTGTCCCATTCCGGCCACTCTGAGAAGGTGCCTCCGCAGGCTGCGCAGTGGAAGTCTCCCGTCACCTTGCTTCTCAAGATCCATCTTTCCCCGTGCGTCAGCTTCTCGTCCATCCATTTTGCCCAGTCCCCCGGATAACCGGGAACACGCATCATCATCTCCCAGACCCTGTTCTGCCTTCTCTCTTCTGCGGTCCTTCTCCTTTTTTGTCCGAGTTCCGTTTCTTTGTCCGCAATCCTGCTTAGCGTGCTTTCTTTTGATTTCCATGATTCCGTAGGGAACAGCTCCCTGATCCTTTCGTCGTCCTTCTGGCTGATGATCCAGCGCTCTTTCTCGTATCTCGAGTACGACCCTGACCAATACTGCTGCCCGTACTCCTCCGTAGACATTCCGATCACGCTCTCCACTTTGGTGCCCATCCAGGTCTTGTCCTTTTCACTCCAGGTTGCGTGGTCGTAGGTCTTCACGTTCACCGCGTGCCTGCCGTGGAGCTTCTTGTCGTACCATGCGTTGATCACCAGAATCTCCCCGATCTCCTGGATCGTGATCTGCCAGCCCTTGTTCTTCGGCTTTACCGGAGGCGTATTCTCAATCAGCTTCTTCTTCAATCATGATCACCTCCCTGTTTTCGTTGATGGTCATCCATCTTCCCGCCATCTTTGGCACGACGATTCTGATGATCTTTGCATCCAATATCTCGCCGTCCTTTTCCTTGATGAGTCCCAGGATGGAATTATATCCGCCTTTCACCTTTGGATTTTCTCCTCTGGCAATGGCAATGTCGTCTGCCTCGCGTGCTTCCGCCTCGTCCTTGGCCACCGTGCAGCCTTTGAACGCCTGCTGCCAGTTTCCCCTCTGCGGATGGTTGAGCATGTAAAGCATCCCTTCATAAGCGAACTCGAATGGCGTCAGCTCCTTCACGAGTCTGATCTCCGTGCAGGAGATGCGCTCCTGGCTGTCCTCGTCGATGTCTCCGCGTGCCTCTACCTCCCAGAATCGGTTCTTCCCGTCCCATGCGTAATATGCCAGGCATTCAAAAGGATTCTCGCAACAGTGGTATCCCGTGCGTGCCGTCTTGGATTCCTTTGAGTACATGGTCGCGCCCGGAACGAATCTGCTGGTCTCTTCCTTGTGGTCTCCCAGGAGGCTCGTCAGCTCCGGTGAAAAGCCCTTGAAAGCTTTCATCATCTCACCTCCCCGTAGTATTCCTTCATGATCTCCATGCGCTCTTCTTTCGACGGCATCCCCGTCTTGATCTGGGACCGGTATTGTGAGGGCACGGCCGTCACCTTATCCAGGATGGCCTTCGGAGGCGTCACCGCGTTTCTGTATCCCGCATCTATCACCATGGCCAGATACTCTGCCAGTCTCTTTCCCTTCCTGCGGACGCCGAGCGGCAGCATACCGGCGCTAAAGCACGCCCTCTCAAGTTCCTCCGTGAGCATTAGAAACTCTCTTTCCACCTTCAGCTCATTCTTCTCGACTCTTATCTTTGCCAATGCCGCGTATTCCGCATTGCAGAACGGTTGCGTATTGTCGGTGCTTTCGAAAAAGTCTTCCGCGTCCTCTTCGTCAAACCCGTTCTCAACTGCCAGCGCCTTCAGTGCTTCGAGGTCTCCCTCCGCCTTTTGGGCTTCTGCTGCCCGATTTATTTCTTCCCAAGAGTCAAACTCTCCAAACTTGTCAAACATTCTGATCTCCTTTCCGTTGCACCGGTGCAACTTCGACCTTTTTCAATTTGTCTTCCATCCATTTCGAGTAGGCGTGATGCTCGCCCTTCCTGATGTGATATGCGTGAAGCCTTAATCTGCTTAGTATGGAGGACCATTTTTCCCATCCCGTGACCTGCTTTCCGTGGGCATTGAGCCAGTTGTTCATTTCCCATCTGTCTGGCCATCTGTTCTCGATCATTCCTGCCACCCACTCGCAATCCGTCCAGATCACCAGCTCCACCGGCCTCTTGATCCTTGCCAGGGCTTCATCTATGGCCTCAAGGTTTGCCCCGTTCTCCGTCGCGTCCTCGATGACCTTCGTCTCGTCCTTCGTTGCCGTTCCTCTCGGCCCCTCCGCCTCGAGGAGGTACATGAACGCTCCGTTTTGCCTTCTTGGTCCCTTGAAGGTCGTCTTTACGTACAGATTCACCTTTTCCACGGTCTCCCTCCTTTCTCCTCAGCGTGTAGTGCTGATACGGCAGCCCGTTCCACTTGTTCACCTCGTTGAGGAGTGATCCTTCCACGAGCTCCCAGCCTTCCGGAACCTTGGGCTCCTTCTTCCATCCGCTGGCGCGGACCTTCTCCCGCCGCTCCACCGGCTTCTTGAGGTTTCGACTTCTCGAATATGACATCTTCTCGGAAGTCTCTCCCCTGTCTATTCTTTGCGCTGCCTGCTTGCACATGTAATCAGCCAGCCTCTCGTATTCTCCCGAATCATCCAGAGCTGAAAAATAGGGTCTTCCCCTCTTCCACGCTTCCCTGATCAGCTTGGCCGTGTCCGTCGCCTCGTTGTGACAGCTGTTCACGACCATGTGCCAGTGCACCGCTCCACGGTCTCCGACCTCGCAGGTGATCACGTACTTCAGATCCCATCCCTGCTTCTTGAAGTCCCGCTTCAGCTTTCCAAGGAACTTTCTGATCACTCCCGGAGCTTCTTCCATCGTCGGCCGCTTGTCCTTCTCGCAGGTCAGCGTGACGTGCCAGTCTCCAGGATCGAAGTTCAGCTCGATCAGTCTCCGAAGGTCCCTGCATCTCCTCCAGTGGTTCTGCTTGGCCATGTCCTCCGGCGTCGGATCTTTCCTTCCTGCCCTCTTCCTTCCCGGTGCTCCTGAGTTCGCGTGGTAGTGTTTGGAGACCTCCACCTTGTCCTTGATCCGGCATGTGGTTTTTACGTACATTCGCGCCTCCATTTTGTCGTAACTCTAATATCCTAATCGAGGATTTAAAAGGGCCCTCGCTACTAGGATTTATCTTGTTTTCCGTTGGCCCGCGTGGTATAATTTATTTGCAGAGAATTTCACACGCTGGCCTAGTCCAGCATCGAGGCGTCCCAGTGTCGGACGTCTCTTTTTTTGCATCTCGCGCAGTAGTCCACGTCGGAATAATACGTCGTTGGCATTCCCTGCTGCCGCATGGCCGCGTCTTCATACGCCTGGTGCCTTTTGATGCAGCACTGCCAGTTCACGCGATCCACGTCGTACCTCTTGAAAAGGCCGTTGTCCTCTGCCCTGTCGTTGCCTGTTCCGTCATCCGAGTCCCAGTCTCCGAAGAGCTTCTTCATCTGGACCGGCGCCAGCTCCATGAACACTGCGACCTCGTGTGCTACGTTGTACGTATTATGTGCTACGCCGTAATCCTTCCGCCTGACCGCATCTGCGAAGATCTGAGCGTATTCCTCGAGCTTCTGCATCAGTTTTGCTTCTGAGAGCATCCCTTCTCCCTCCTTTCCGCCAAAAAAGGCGCAAAAAATTAAGCCTGCTGCCATGCAAGGCTTATTTACTTCTCGAGTGCCTTGGCGGACCCGCAGAGCATTCCCGCTCCCGTCAGCACCATCAGCGCCGGCAGGATCAGACTCTCGCTGTCCATCGCGCATCCGCCCGCCAATAACAAAGTCATCCCGATTCCTCCGATGATAGTCCAGATCTTTTCCCTCATGCCTGCTCCTCCTTCGGTAAACCTTTTCCCAGTACCCTGTCCAATTTGTCTCTGTAGATCAGATAGTTTTTTCTTTTGCCGCTTCCCGGCATCACCACGCCCAGATCGATCAGGCCGCGCTTCATGTACTCGCGCAGACCCTGCGGTGCGATCCCGAGCTCCTTGGCCGCCTGCAGCAATGGCACCCTCTCACTGCTCATGATTCCCTCCTTGGTAACTTATAAAGTTACCTTTTCGACAAAAAAAATTTTCATCGGGTCCTTGATGTGTAGCAAGCCGATCATGTGCTCGATCTCGTCAGAACCGAAAACGCCCTTCTTCATCTTCATGTAGAAGGTCTTGGGAGCCATGCCAAGGCTTGCAGCCACTTTTTCCTGCGTGAGACCGTTCCTTGCGATTTCACCCTTCAGGCCGTTCGTATCGATCATGTTGTGTTCTCCTTTCTTCTTGGTAACTTATCAAGTTACCTTCAGTATAATTACAGTGTTGTAACTTGTCAAGTCATTTTTTACTTGTTTTGTGCTTTTTTTGTGATATAATGAGGTTACTAAAAAAGAAGGGAGTGATTTTATGAAGGAATCCAAGAGCATCGGCGAAAGAATCAAAGAGCTGAGAGAGAAGAAAGGTGTCAGCCAGAGTGACCTTGCGAAGGTTCTCGACGTATCGAAGCAGACCATTTTCAAATACGAAAACGACATCATCACAAACATTCCGTCAGACAAAATCGAAAAGATGGCCGAATACTTTCACGTCACGCCCTGGTATCTGATGGGCTGGGACAAACAGAAAACAGAATATCCTATATTTGACTTTTTTATCTCCGGAGCGGAGCGTGCCCTCATTGAAGCATATCGCAAGAGTGACATGAAGGCCGCCGTTGACACGCTGCTGAAGCTCAACCAAAGAAAGGAGTGATCACATGCTGATCTCCTGTCCCGAATGTTCCAGGGAAATTTCAGACCGTGCCGTCACTTGTCCGGGCTGTGGCTGTCCGATCTCGGCAGCTCCGGCCCGCGTGATTGCTCCCCAGAAGGTGCGGAAGTTCAAAAGACTTCCGCCCGGCTTCGGCTGCGTTCGGATGCTCCACGGCCGCAGGCGCCATCCTTATGCCGCCTATCCTCCAGTGAAGGAATACAAACTGAGCGGATCACCCGTGCAGCCTAAAGCGATCGGATATTATGAGACTTACAATGAGGCATATTCCGCGCTCGTGGCGTGGCACGCCGAAGGCAGGCCGGTCACCGGCCTTTCCTTTGCCCAGGTTTACGAGAGATTCATGAAAGACAAGTTCTCCGATCCCGCCAGCCAGCTCGAGTTCGCCGATTCCACCATAAAGAATTATAAATGGGCATACGGCAAGTGCGCCGATCTCTACGACAAGCCCATGCGTGAGATCTTCAGGGAAGACATGCAGGGCATCATCGACGGCCTTCACCTGTCCTACTCTTCGGCCGGATTCATGCGGACCCTCTTCAAGGGCATGTTTGCCTATTCCATGGAAAACGGCATCGTTACGACGGATTATTCCGATTTCGTCAAGATCAAGCAAAAGCGTGAGTACGAGAGCGGCGTTCCGTTCACCCAGGAGGAGGTTGACAAGCTCTGGGAACACCGGAGCAGCTACAACGTGCAGATTGCGCTCATCCTGTGCTATTCCGGACTCAGGATCTCCGAGCTGAAGAAGTGTCACATCGATCTCGAGCGTCAGGTCTTCGAGCATGGCGTGAAGACTGCTGCCGGGAAGAACCGCGTCGTCCCGATCCACTCGGCGATCCTGCCCTTTGTTCAGGAGTTTGATCAGGCCGGCTTCTCCGTAGGCAATTACCAGGACAGACTCTTCAATAAAATGCTCACCTCTCTCGGCTTTCCCAACGCAGCCACCGGAGAAAAACACACGCCTCACGACTGCAGGCATACTTTTTCATGGATGGCCGACAAGGCGAAGATGGATGACCTCTCGAAGCACCTGATCATGGGACATTCCCTGGGAAAGGACGTTGAAAAGAACACCTACGGCCACCGCACCCTTGAGGAGCTGCGGGCCGAGATGGAAAAGATCAAAAGAGTGTAACGCTAGTGTTACGCTAGTGTTACATATCACCCGTTTTTCCTCGTTTTTTCAGGTGTCTTTTTGTGATTATCGCAGAACATAAAAAAAGCCGCAGAACCTTGAAAATCAAGGAACTGCGGCCTTTTTTAGCATAAGCAGAACGATAAGCCGGGTTATGTCGTTGGATAATCCTGACCGCCTATTTTAAGGCTTCCCGGGCTGTTTTTGTTACGTTGTTGTTACTATTCCGATATACTCAAGTATATCTATTTGATTCTGATCTTCTGCCCGACCCTGATCAAATTCGGGTTTTTGATCTCCGGATTGAGCCTCAGAATCTCTTCTTTCGTCAATCCGTAGTTTTTGGCAATCCTTCCGAGAACTTCTCCCGACTTCACCACGTGATACTCGGCTTTCGGCTCCTGCGGAGCTTCCTTTTTGAAGAACTTGTCGATGCACTCTGCCTCCGCTTTGGCCAGCTTCTCAAGATTCTCGTCCTTCAGAAGCCACTGCACCGTCTTTGTGTGCGTATGGAATCCATGCTCCAGGATCACGCCAGGCGTTCCCACGAGCCGCGCACCGTGAAGCACGCCGTAGTAGTTGTCATTCTTGATTCCGTCGCCGTTTCGGTCGCTCTGTGCCTGTCTGGTTGTTACCTTATAGGTAATTCCCATTATATGAGCGATCACCGGCCCGATCTGAGCGGCGAACTCCTTCGCCACGTCGTCACACTTGACCGTTGCGTCGTCCGTCATCCTGATGATGGAAGCGTGGCTCACGGTCTCATTCATTCCAGATCCCACGGCATTCGAATGATCAGAGATGAAAAGGTCGCATCCCTTCGATGCTTTTCCCCTGGATACGAGTGCCAGATCCTTGTTCGGGTCCGTTCTCGTCAAGATCACCTGATGGCCAAGCCGCTCAAGATACTTCTTTTGCATGTTGGCCAGCTTCCACACCATTTCGCTCTCGTAATACTCATGAATGCCCGGAGAGCGGTTTTGTTTCTTGTAATGTCCCGGATCAATGCAGATCTTTGCCATCCTTCTCCTCCTTTGTCCCGATACTGTCCTTCACGTCGTCTCCCTTTTTCTCTGCGGTCTTTTTGATTCGCTCCACCAGTGGCACCAGGAACGGAGGCATCGGCACGCCAATGTCGCACATGTTCTCCAAAATAGAGAGCATTTCGTTCAGCACCAGCCAGCACGCCACGAGGCATCCTACCACAAAAGGCAACGAGACCGGAATTCCGAGGTTGTTGAACATGAACTGCAGCATCAGGTCCACAAACACGCCGATCACGATCAAAAGATACATAAAGACCTTTTTCGCTATCCCGACAATGCTCCTGTAGCTGGAGACCTCTTCCTTCCTGACGCAGGCCGCCGTGATCCCGGTCGAGTAATCGATGATATTACATGCTATCAAGATATAGACCGGGATGGCCAGCGTTCCGAGCCAGCTTGAGATCACCGCAAAAAATGAAACGACTGCAATTTTTATTTTATCCATCTTTTCACTCTTTCTCTTCGGCGCTCTCCGGCATCTTTACCTCGTCATTCTTGATGACCGTGTAGCTGTACTTGGCCTTGATGACGTTCTCAACCGGCACGCCGAACTTTTCAGCGAGTATTTCCCTCACTTCGTTCGCGTCTATGACGAAAGCCTGTCTCAGTTTCATGCGTAAACCTCGCCCGTGATCTCTTCATACTCCTCGGCCGTGATCCAGCCCTTCTTCACTGCATTACGAACAGCTTTCTTCGACCACTGGCCCTCGTCATAGTAGTTTTTTACGACATAAAACTTCTCACTGTGCTCATTCATCGTCCTCGTCCTCCTCTTCCGGGTCTTCGATGTTGCCCATCATCACGTTGTAGTCAAGCATTGCTTTGAGTTTTTCGTTCTCGGCGATGGTGTTTTCCAGCACCGCCTTGTCATGCAAATCCATTTTGTTTCTCGTTAGTAAACCTGCCATTTTCCCTTACCTCCATAGGTTTTCATAATAAGCATCCATCCGTCTAATGAGCTGACGCGAATTGCCTTTTGAGGCATGGTTGCGCCATGCCATGTATGATTCATTTACCTTCTCTCTCGGAATGAGTCCCTTTTCGGATCTTTTGACAAGCCTTTGCAGCTTCTTTCGTTCCCGCTTGACGTTGGCTGACCTGATGAACATTAACACCTTCCCCGTGTCCGTCAGGTAATACTTGAACCCCAAGAAGTCAATCCCGGCCTTGATTGGATATATCAAGGTCTTCTTTTCATTCAGTTCAAAGCGCAGCGTCTTCAGGTACTCCTTCACCCTCTTTTGACAATCGCTTAGGTATTCCTTGTCGTCGCTTATCATTAAAAAGTCATCCATGTACCGGATGTAATACTTTACTCTGAGTTGTTCTTTCACAAAATGGTCGAAGCCGTTCAGGACCGAGATGCCCGCGATCTGAATCAGCTGGCTCCCTGGATTGTATCCCTTGTCTCCGCCGTACTGCGTGCGCAGGATCTTCACCACCATGCCGTTGATGTCTGCAGGCAGACTCTGTTCAAATATTCGTTCCGTCATCTTGTGATCCATGTTCGGATAATAGCCATGAATGTCGAACTGGGACACATAGCCCACGTTGCCATGCTTCAGGTAATACTTTCGCAGGAACTGTTTCAGCCTGTTTCTCGCTGCATCCGTCCCTTTCCCTTTCTGACATGCGAAGTTATCATAAATGAATGATTTGCTCATCGTCGGATACACCACGTTGTCGTTCAGACTCCTCTGATATACCCTGTCTCGAAAAGTCACGCTTGCTATTTCCCTGGGCTTTGGCGATGTAATCTTAAAGCAAACCGGCGGGCTTGCCTTATACGTTCCGTCCTGGAGTTGCCTGCTTAGGTTGATGCACCTTTCAATCCCGTTCAGGTAAAATGATGCAACGCTGTCCTTCCATAGCACGCCCTTC
>Ga0326512_10001689_pt1 | contig 16702 bp, 37 predicted proteins | sample 1_2617_0518_D_FD_203652 | JGI IMG/M metagenome (GOLD analysis project Ga0326512, IMG submission 203652) | Bovine rumen microbial communities from UC Davis, California, United States - 1_2617_0518 | ecosystem: Host-associated > Mammals > Digestive system > Stomach > Rumen | place: USA... | reverse complement strand
AGATGATTGAGTCTCCTGCAATGAGTGTAGTAGAAGCATTAAGGCTCAGTTTCATTGAAGTAGAAATCAAAGATTGGGATATCTACTTTGATGATGTTAGGCCTAGGCTTAAAAGTGTCTACTAGCACTCATCAGCTTGAGTTTCAAATCTCAAGGTCATAGACAAAATTGGGCAACCCGAGACCATACAATAAAAGTATGGGAAGTGGTATGGTTACATCATCCCGACAATTGGTGTAATCTAGGGGGTTCGACTCCTCTCTTGGGTACAATGTTTCATTAGAACCTTACGGTGTATAGGCAACCGTCATTAACATTATGAAGTACAATTCGGTATTCATTATCATCAACAACTGTGACAATGTTGTCAAGTTTGAGGATGTGTCTCTTGGTTACAATGGCAATGAGACTGTTGTTATTCACTGTGCAAGAACTCAAGACAACCTTTTGAGGTTGTTGGAGAACAACATTAAGTTCTCCACTGACATCAATGAGAACTATTCATTTGAGTGTAAGTGGGATGCTATCACTAGTGTGATCTAATTACTAACCTTGTTTTTCAGGATAACTACCTGGCAGCTATTAACTTAACAATTAATACAGTATAACATTATGAAGAAATTTAGTTTTACCATCCTTTGTCTTGTGGTTCTTGGCATTGGATATTGCATTGGTTACTTCTTTGGTGCCAATGACGTGTTCCTTACAGTAGATCGTCATGTGATTTGCTGGAATAAAAACATGATGATTCATGACTTGCGAGCAATTAGGTCTGCACAGTCTGACCTTCTCCACCGTATTTATGGCAATGGAGATAATGAGCCTTGGTTTGATTTGGTAATGTCCACTCCTGAATATTGGAGGTTGGACTCTGTGTTGAATGCTGCAGGCTGCGGCTGGGAAGATTTCTACTATTACGATGAATACACTGCAGGTTATGCTGACGGTGATACCATCGAAACTCCTATAGACTATCAATATTAACACTTAACGCTTGTGGGCTGCTCTAGTGTGGAACCCTCAATAACATTATGAATACAACATTCGATTCTAACATGAAGTGTGTTATGAATGACCTTAACACTTCCAAGACTGTGGTTATCACTCCTTGCTGCTGTGGTCCTAACAATCGCGTTACTGTTACTGTCATTTGGGATGACCTTGTAATCACCGTCGTAGAAGGTGAAGCCAATAAGCTTGGTGATGTTTATGGCTGCATCTATGATGTTGACAAAGATGGTGCTCGTGGTGGCTATGAATGTTACCTTAATGAGCGCCTTGAAGATATTGGCATGCCCATTGAAACTCGTGAGGAGATCTTCAAGAATGTACTGAAGGCTCTCGAAGATTAGCATTACCATTCGCCCAAACACTGGCACCTCATTCTTCGTGAGTGGGGTGCCTTTGCTGTATTATGCCGAAACATTATTACAATGTCTTGCAGGGATGGCCTACTGCAACCGATGATGGCAGGCCAATGCAACCCACCTATGGGTAAATAGAGTGTTAGTTAACGTGGGGACACCCACACAAGTTGTACTCTTCAAATAAATTGGAATATGAAGAAGTCAACAAATGAGGGATATGGCACCTTTAACGCCAGCGCAGTAGTATGCGCAGCCACTCCAGTGGCAAATGTAACTTTCAAGGTGACTGGTGTCACTTCATCTCGGTATTACCGTGAGGAAGAGGCAGCACGTCGTCATGAAGAGCTTCAGAGGAAGCTTAGGAAGGCAGAACGAAAGCCTACTGATGTAGGTATCTGTCGCCTCCAAGAAGCTGAACTTCATGCTCTTTGGGCATGGGAAGATGCTCATGAGGATCATGAGATTCTCTTGGAGAGTTTCCAGGCTCTTATTGATGAGGGCCACGAAGTCCGTGGAGATGTTTTCCAAGACACCTTTGTGGATGATATGGCTAAATCTTTAGTGAACAACCTTATTCCTTCCATTGTGAATGGTGTATCTGAGAAGCATCTTCCTTGGAAGATTGATGAAGGTAAGGAAGGTCTTAGCGCCGAGAAGGCTTTGCAGAAAGCCATTGGTAATGCTTATGGTAATATCAAAGGATCGAAGGCTCTTGACAAAGATGTTAAGGGCTTAATCCTGCGTGAACTTCAGGGCTATCGTGGTGGTAGTAGGCGTACTAGGATGAATAAATCCTATAAAGCCTATTGCACCAGTCATAAGATTGACTGGAAATCTGGCGAACCTCAGGTATGAAGAAATTCTTCCTTGCCATCGTATTGTTGATGGCAATGCCTTGTCTTGCTCAGAAGGTTGGCGGAGACCCCAAGAACAACATTGTTCATGTTGGCAAATCCACTAAGGCAAGCAAGGGTAAGCTTATTAACTCAGGTCATTCTGTTCAAGATCCTGATGATAAGAAAGTTTATGTGGTGTGGATTACTGCAAAGAATAGGCTTATTATCAAGAAGGTGAGCAAGAAGACTGGTAATGAGTACCCTGATTACCTCAAAGGAAAGAAAAAATATGAGGAACAATATGTACTCATTGTTGCTGACCTGAAGAGACAAGGACTTACAGTAGAATGAAAACTCTTATTGAACAAGCTAAGGAATACCAGTTTGGTAATCCTGGTGAAGTCATTAGGTCTAATCAGAGTGTCTGCCTTAGTCCTTGGTCAACAAAAGCAATGAAGCCTCTTGATCCTGAGGTAGTTGCCTTTGCCAAGGAGCATGACATTGAAATAACCGATGAAGACAGTTATCAGTACGCCTGCCATATCTTTGACAAGGTATATGATGCTGGTGAAGTATAACATTTAATAACTAAAACATTATGAACAAAAGACAAAGAATCATTCTGTTCAGTACATTGTACTTTGCAGATGAGGAGAAGGTTCCTAAGGACTTGGTTCTTAATCTGGAGGAGCAAATCAAAGATGAGGTTGTTACTCCTGATTTGCTTATGTCTAAGTGTTTCTTTATCTGGGATAACATTGATCCCAAGATGCACTCAGATGATTGGAAACTTGATGCAATTGAGAGCCTCCAGTCAGCACTCATTAGGGCTGTCAGCATGAATCCTAAAAGAATGATTGAGAAAGCCTTTAAGATGAAAAGCATTGTGCGTGGCTGGAAGATTTCCAGAGGTCATCATTACAGGAAAATCAATCAGCGCTGTAAGGCTGCTGGCATTAATCTGAAGAAGTGATGAAGAAAATCTCTTCTAAGGTAGGCACTGTCTGTCTGTGGATATGCTGCGTGCTATCTATGGCATTGTTTGCCTACATGCTGGTCTTTGAATGCACTAGCTGGTAATATGATTACTATTCAAGAAGCTCTGAAGAGAGCTAAAGATGAACTTCCCGCATATCTGCAGGATGCTTACAATGCAGATGTGATGGATGTTGCGGATGCCTGTCCAGATGAATATTTGGAAGAATATCCTAATTCAGCATTCTGCTGGAAGCAACAACTCCACGAAGACTTCTTCAATAAGTACTTTGAAGATTATGTCTTGTGCTGGTTTGTAAACAAACTCTATGTTGACACCGATATATGGTATTACAACATGGAAGAATGGCCAGATGATGTAAAGCACATTTGGAATGAAATTCTCAAGCATGCGAATACTATAATATTAACCACTTAAATAATTAACATTATGAAATTAAATTGTATCTATTACTCTATATATCCTTACGCAGCTAAGGATTTTAGAGTGGTTGAAGACCCTGAAGGGTGTGGAGATGCATTTGACATGCCATTTAGATTGTACAAAGCAGCCGAATGTAGTAGCAATGATGCACATATTCTAGCATTCCTACATAGATGTTGGGAAGTCATGGATCGTCCTGACTGTAAAGGTGTAGACGACATTTACTCTTCCTATGAGTTAGATGGTATTAGTGTTGTTCCTACCAAGCATTTCTACGGAGCCACTAATTCTAGAGATGGTGTATATGAAGTAGATGGTGCATTCTATGTTATCAACTATGACTGTAAATGGCATAGGTTTGAGACATTTAGAGATGCGCTTGTATTCTGTTATACCTACTATGTAAACAGAGGATATTTACAAGGGTGTGAATTAGCACCAGTAATTAATTAACAACTTAATACTTAATATTATGAAGAAGTACAATTGGATCTTCCGCTGTTATGGACAATCAACAGCGGGAAGGATTGCCTATCACCAGAAGATGGGCGTTGCACAAGGTATCTATAAGATACTTCGTGAGGTTCTTGATTACCACAAGCTTGACATCAAGGACTATACAAAGTCCTACGAAGCTAATGGTCATCATCTAGAGGAGAAGTGTATTACTGTGGTAATACCTTCACCAGAATCTTATGATGGATACTTTGACAACGACTATCCTTGGTTTGTCTATCGTGGTAATCGTGGTGTCATTGATATGCTCTGCTATAATGGAGAATTGTCCTTCCATTTCATGGAGTTCAATCATGACACTAAGACCTTTAAGAACGGTTATTGGCATACTGTAAGGGAGGGGTTAACCCTTGATGATACTGTTCTTCTCTATGAGTACATAGAAGACAGAGCTAAAGACTTAATTGTTCTTCCTATGGAAGAGTCAGATAAGTATAATGCTACCGGTGCTCTTGGAGTAGGAATTAATAAGGAGGACTAAGTTATGAAACCCACATTGAAAATTGCTGTTGAATCCATTTGGTCTGACGAAAGACCAGCTTGGGACAGTATTCCTGATGAAGAGAAGTGCTATAACGGTCGTTGGAAATTCATTGGAAAGCTCAATGACTTCAAAACATTGCTCTCAAAAACAGGCTACATTACTAACGCTGTTTCTCTTGGGCTTACAGATTCAATTGAAAATGCTATTCCGTTTCTCTCAAGAAAATGTACCATTAGCAGAAGCCTTTGTATCAATGGAATTTATCCTTGTGAGATAGAAGGCATAGATAAGCCTTGTGTTGGTTACTTTTGGACTACTCCTCACTGGTTTGGTGGGTCATTCTATAAACAAAACGGTTATGTCTGCTTTGCAGACGATGTAGAAGCCTGTGAATATGCCGAAAAAGCATATAACAAGAAAGAACATCTAATATAAGAAACGCTATGAAACTGTTTGATACAAACCTTGTGGCACAAGGATTACTCTTTGAGGCTATATTCGTTAGATCCTTTGATGAGTATAAAGCAAAAGGCGGAGAACATGATATGTTTGATTGCTATGCTCATTTCAAGGAGAAAGCGAAAGATTTTGAGCTTTGCTACATTGAGAACATGGATGCTATAAACAGTGGCATTCCGTTTGATGCAAGGGTAGCCAGAATTAACAGGTATAAATCCCAGATATTTTGGTTGCTCATAACCCTCTGGTTCAACAAACCGTTGAGGATTGTCGACTATAACACCTTCAGTCTGGAGGAATTCAATAAACTTTAAACACTCAACATTATGATTAACTTACAGAAGACTTCTCTGTTATGTACTACAGAGAAACAGTATTGTGCTGCCAAGATGGAAGAGGCTTGGCAGCGGTATGAGGAACTTAACTGGTTCAGCAAGGCCGAATCTGCGGTTATCTCTATGATGGACCAGTTAGGCATCCGTAGGGAATTCTACATGATTGGCGGCAGTGCAGCAATGATTGGTTACGGCATCCTGCTCAACAGGATTCCACATGACATTGATGTCATTGTTTCTGTTGATGTGTTCCGCATCCTTGTGGAGATCATTGACAAGTCATACCTGTTTGATCATGGACCTCACAGCACGTATGGCAACTGCCTGTGCGCATCCTACATTGTCAAGGGTAAAGATAACAAACCTGTTGTTGTCGATATCCTTGCAGGTTCAGTCAATCCTCCTATCAGGTTCAACGGACACAGACCTTCTGGTATCTACCTGCAGGATCTCTGCCAGATCAGAGAAATCAAGATGAACTGGGACAGAGCCAAAGACAGGGCTGATGTAGAACGTATCAACAAGTTCCTTGAACCCAGTCTTGTGCATGACCTTAACAAGGAATTGGATGCATTGACTGCTCCTGCTCCCGTTGCTCCTCCTGTACAGCAGGATGAAGATGATGATTTACCGTTTTAACTAACTTAAAATAATAACATTATGACTAAAAGATTAAAGAAAGTCCTTGACTTCATCAAGGCAAATTACGACAGTGGAATTCAGGTGTATTTCACCAGAAACATTGTTGGCGATATGTTGGATATCGTCTATTACAAAGATGATGTGACCATTGAATATTGTCCTGGATATTGGTATCTGGAAGTCTTCGGGCTTACTGATGAGGAGCAGGCTGAATTTGAAGGGCTATTAGAGGGGTTTGACCAGTTTTACTTTGAGGAGGACTAAGTTATGAAGACAATTTTAAACGGTTGTGCTGAGATCCTGAATGCTATTGATGCAAAACTTCAGGATTACAAGTATCACAAAACGATTCCAGCTTTCATCTATGGGGTTAAGTGCGATCTTACTGAACCAGAAGTGCGCGCATTACAGACTATTGTTGCAGCAATGGATGATAAGGAATTTTATGTCTTCAATAGAAATGTTACAATATGGTCTGGTCCTGACTTTGATCATGTAATGGAATTTAGGAGAGATGGCAGATTCTCTAATAAGTTTGAGCCTGGGTTTATGGATGTAAATTCAGAATTAGCATTTGAACTGTTTTAAGTTATGAAGAACGTAATCTGCATTAACCATGTTCCGCAGGAGTGTGGTTGTGATACATTGATCTTTGTCAACACCTTTGACGGGCAGATCATCAAAGAAGTCACTGTAGACCACTTTCATGATTGGGATGCTTATCATCCTGATGCAACTGAGGATTCTACTGACGTGGTGTTCTACAGGACGCTTCAGCAAGACAATAGAAGGGAATTCAAGATCGACAATACAGTTTATTATTCAGGCAATGAGTTCAGGCCTGGATATGAAACCGAAGATCTGAAACACCCTGTATATCTTGAAGGTAATTACATCATTAAGAATGTTGAGACTGTAGGTATCTATCATATCAAGCATGGTATTGGAGGTAAGCCGATGGACCTTGACATCTGCAGAATAACCATGCGTGCTTATCAGGAAACTGATTACAATGTTTATCATCCTGATGAGGACAGGTTCTACCAGGAACTTGCTGATCAAGGTATTGCCATGCATCAGATGACCGAGAAGGAATGGCAAATGCTTCGCATTGAAGATGTGATTGGCATCATTGCTGAGCAACTTGGCTACAAAGTCCTTAACATTATCAATTGCTAACATTATGAAACATTATCTCTTTACAGCAGCCACTGGTGTTAAGACCTGTAATCAGGTTGTTGGCATCAGGGCTGCTTTAATGGCTGTTAGGTACATCGAAATCAAGCTTAGTCTTAATGCGGATGTTCATGGTTACTATCCTGATTTCAAGATAGAAATTAAGCAGGATGGCGGGAATATTACAATCATTGCATTCAGTAAAGGCAATAATACCTATGAGTTCATTAGGCATTGTATGTGGTTTGCATGTCACCAGAGAGATTGTGAAGAACTGCTGATTCCAAAGTTGGAATCCAGGAATGGCAGACTTTGCAACCATAAAGGTAAACGTAGCAGATACACATATTACAGATATTAACCAATTAACACAAACGACTATGAAAGAGAAATTTCAAGAATTCAGTGTCCATGATTACATGGATACGTATCCTCGTCAAGAGGTAAGAGTGATGACCAAGGAGCAAGCCGTTGAGTTTGCAGACCACATGAACAAAAACTATTCAGGTGGCACTACCAAGTATGTGGGTGAGATGAATTATGCGCAAGCCTTTGAACATACAGTCAGAATGGTAAGACAAGAGTTAATCAATACCAGGGATGACTCTCTTGACTTCATCACTAACGTATGTGAGAAATTCATTAACTGTTATAAGAAATAATTATGGAACCTTACAAGTATTACAAAGCGAGGGAAGAAGAGGCTATCAAGAACTTCTTCTCCCAACCCAAGCCTTTACAGCGCTTGGCATTTACTGGCAGAAATGATGTTCCCGCATCATCATTTGATTGTGTGATTGTCACTGATGACTTCGCACTCATTGAGACAGGGAACATCACACCAACCAGAGGACTGCACGGGATATTTCCAGGCAAGAGGATTACATTCCGATGGCATTATTCCAATGACAGCAAGAAATGCAAGGCTGTCAGCACTGGTGTGAAGTATGAGATCAAGAGGATTCTCTCAGAAACAGACAGGTACAACTTTGTTGAACATGTACCTGCAGACTGTCTATGCAGCAGTGTCTTGAGGGATATTCTCTATGGCAAGATAACCAATCCTCACGATATTATCATGGCCTATGGCAAGAAGCTGGGTATCAAGCATCTGAATAACGAGGTGTTCAAGCTGTCATCAAGGCTTAACTTCTCATCCACTGTCATTCTAGCTGTAATCAATCCTGCACAGTTAAAGACCTGCTTTGAGCCTTTGTATCAGAGAATAGATGATGATTATCAGTACCAAAGAATGTTCAGGGATATGCTTGAACAAGCTTACGCACTTGAGGAACACATCAACCTCATGTGGTCAGACAAGAGACTTGATGAGGAACATACTGACTGGTCAAGAAGGCTAATGAAACTCAGTATCAGCAGTAAGTCTGCTGAACCTGTATGGTCACAAGACATTGTGGATGACCTCGCAGCCTTCGGACTGCTGTTACGCAATACTGAGCAGGAGGTCTTTGAGGAAGGCAGTGTTATGCACCATTGTGTCTATACCAATTATTGGCGTGACATCAAGACCAAGGAATACCTTGCACTCACCGTCAATCTTCCTGGAGGTCCGGCAACCATTGGTATGAGACTTGGCAATGGAGTTCTGTCTAGTTATAATGATAGATCTACTTATGGGTTTGACCAGTGCTATCACAAGTTCAATGGTAGGTTGTCTGCTGTCGAAGATGAGATTGTTCGTGGTAAACTTGCTGCTGTGCGCAGTAATGGACTCTTTGACAGAATGGCAGCAATAGCTGTTCAGGAGAATCCAAGAAAGAAAGCAAACAGGGTAGAGGAAGAACCATTACCCTGGTAATTACTAACATATTAACAATTAACACTTTAACGTTATGAGACATTTTAAAGTAACAGTGACCTGTCAGACAGTAGAGACATCAATGATGGTCTGCCTTGACAAGGATTTGCAGAGGGACAAAATCCACAATATCTGCAAAGCATGTGTAAAGGACAATTACAACGTCAATATTACTGCTGTTAGATTGCGTCATAATGATACAACTAAATGGATCAGTCTTGAGCAGATGGTGCAGGAGCTTATTGACCTCAAGCTTTACAAGATTAAGTACGAGAAAGTTCCTGACGGAATGTGGGATGTTAAATGTGGTCAGGCAATTAGTATACCTGATTGTATCAGTCCTGTCCATGCTACAGTACGTAAGTATCATGAGGGTGATCAGACTGTATATATCAATCTTGATTCAAAGTTTAACTATCTCAAGATTGACTATGCAGCTTATGCTGCTGAGCTTAACAGACAGGATCTAAAGCTCACATTCCGTCCTTGGGTTACAGCTAGTGATTATCCCAATGGTATTGGTATCTGTGCAGACCTTCCTAAGAATGCGGAAGATGCAAGAGTGGTAATTGACTGTCCGCTTGTCAATATTACTTGGACAGAACCTACGCTTAAATATGAAATGAAATGTATCAAGACTGAATTATAAACTATTAAAACTTAAGTGATTATGAATTTAAGTAAAATTAATTGGGATAAGATTCCAACAATAACGTATACTATTGGTTCTGAGGAGTATTCAGCTGTAGGTATTGCAAAATCTATGTTGGCTGACGAGACCCCAATTATATGTGTTGTGCAATTCAAAGGCAAGGCCCCTAGATACAGCAAAACAACTGTTGGATCAGTTAGAACTGGTGTAGCGAGAGCTTGGCTTAAGTTAGAGAATGAATTCTGTAAATAAAAAAGACTGATTATGGGACTTATTAAATTCGGAATTATTAAATTCTTAGACCGCTTCATCGATAAGTATGAAGATCTGGAACAGATTGCAGAAGTGCAGTATTACCATGCTGGACATTATCCGTCCTGGTATAATGATATGAAGGAGTATCACAGCAAGGTTGAGGTACTTAAAGAAGTCAAGGAGGAACTTACCAAGCTTCTGGAGAAGGCTAAAACCAATCGCAAAGCTGATATCTGGAGAGTATGGACTTCAGACAGACCTCAGATTGGTAAGGTGTGCTGCTCTAATTACAGGGTAATGCTGGTGGTTGATACAAAAGACCATATGGTCAAGGCTGCATTCTGGACTCCTGAATTGGAGAAAGAGTGTGGTGTACAGAATTCCCATCGTGCATTAATGGATTATCTCATTGAGAAATACAGAGATGAGAATGGCATCTGTACACTTGCTCTAGGATTGCGTTGGGGTGGATTCTACACCTGTGGTTTAGGTAATGGTCAGCAGGAACAACTTACGCTTTATGGCGAATCTTCAGATTACCGTCATAGGAAGAACTCTGACTGTGTTAAGAACTCATTCCTTAACAGCAGGCCCTTTGAACTTGGTGCAACCAGAAGTTTCTGGGAGATTGTGTCAGGTATGACTGATGATGAGTTTGATGAATATGTAGATTCAATTAATAAGTAATATTATGGTTTACACTAAAGAGGAATTCTATGATTTGTGGCATGCAGAGTATTGCCCGATTACCTTTGATGACTGTGCAGATTGTGCTAAGGCTTGGGGATTATGCAGCAATCCTAGGTGCCATGACATCATTGAAATTAGAGATATGGTTATAAAGGCTGCTGAAGAGATTGCACCTAAGCACTACAACGATGTGTGTGATGGTTGGAGGGTACTCTCTGATGATGGAAAAAGAACTGTCCTTAAGGATGAGTTTGCTACTAGAGAAGAAGCAAGTGATTGGGCAAGAAAGAATGTTAAAGCTTACTCTTGGCTGATTGAAGGTTACAGGTATAGTTGTGTAATCAACTTCAAAGAAAGAGATTTCAATGCTGCTGATAATTTGTAGCTATGAAAACTTTAGTAGATTTCGGAACTATCAATAAACCATACAGTGGATCTTGGGAAACAGAACCTAAGAAAGATGCCCGTTGGTTTGGAATGAACAAGAGTAAAAACAACCGCGTTAACAAACGTAAGTATCAATCATTTAATAAATAATATTATGAAAGAAATGAAAAAGATTAAAGCAGAGTATATTCCTCTGCTCTACAACAATGTAACTAATCTCCTTACAGCATTGGGAGCAACAGGAACCTATGTACTCACTGGCTCAGGTGTTTATGTAGGCATTCTGAAGAAGCTTACTGAGAAGGAACATCCTATCCATGATTTGGATTTGAAGTTAATTCCGGATAGGCCTTTAGACGCAGCAAGAGTACTTACAACATTAAGCATGTTGTGTGCTAAAGAGGCTCCGTCTAGCGAGGAATACTTTGAACTCAAAGGTGAACCCAAAAGGTATGACTTTATATATCAAAGTATACCTGTTAATGTGTGGCTCATGCTTGATCCTGTTAGATATGATATCATTCGTTTGGATAAAGTTTCTGCTGGATCTGGCTATAAACTCGATGTAGATATTCCTATCGAGAATCTTGATGACATTTTCCTGGCTAAAATTAAAATGAATAGGCCAAAAGATGTGAAAGACATCGAGGCATTGCAATGGGACTATCATAATTACAATGCACCATATCTGTATGATGATATTCTGCACCCATGGGTATTCGATTCTCAAAGACCGATGACAGATGAGGAGAAGAAATATGTAGTTAAGGCTGAGGTAATTCCTAGTCAGTTTAGCGGTAAATCAATTATGTTTACTTGCACTGCTAATCTTGATAACCTCCATCGCTATGGCGAGAAGAAAGTGTATCACTACATGTCAATAGATGAACATGACGATGCTTCTATGAAAGCAGTTATTGGCGAAGAAATATCTGTTGATTCTATCATGTGGGTCAAATATAAGCGATATAACTCTGTAGAAACTTGTGACAGAGTGCGTATTAAATAACTATTTATTAACTATTTAAATTAAAACATTATGAGTAACAAAGTAGATTGGTTCAAGCAACCGGATTGGGATTACATTCAGAAGAAGTATCCTAATGACTACAAGGCCATTAAGAGCTATTGGCGAGGAGGATGGTCTATTGTTGACTGCCATCCATTCACTGAAGAGGAGATGGGAATGATCAATCGCTGTAAGGTTGTTCCCTCTGAGTTTGGTCTTAGCATGTTATTTGAACTTACAGATGGCAATAAATATTATGTTCCTCTGTATAGGGATTATGAACCTGAAGTTGGTTATGAGCCTTCTCCTATGGGGCTTTATATTCTCGCTCTTATGAAGACATCTTGTGTAGAAGACGGTCCTATTTACAGGATTACTGATACTCCGATTGATATACATAAGAAGTTGGAGGACTTCAAGGCTGAATGTGCAAGACTTCAAGGAATTATTGATAAAGAAGACACTTTCAGAGGTTGTCTTAAACTTTATTGATTATGTTTCCCTATGACAAACTCAGCAAGCATATCTTCAACTGGCCTAACAGGGAAGAGTGCCTTCGTGAATGGTACAGAGTATATGGATTGTCATCCTTCTATGCCAATGGAGTTGAACTTATCAACGACTTCTTTACCAAGGCATTGAAGAGTGAACTCAACAGATTAATGTCTAACCTTTAACTAATTACAACTATGACTTACAAAGAGAAAATAATAGCAACGGCATATACAGGATATATGTTCATCAATGGCTCACAGCTTGGCGATCTGTATGCCTATGAAGAGGAGAAGCTTGGGCACGGTGTTATCGACATTATGCATGCAAATGAGGAGTTCTGTCAGAAAGTCAGAGATGCTGTGCGTGAAGATTTTCTTGCAATGTTACAAGGAAAGTTTGAAACAACTAACAATAATTAATTATGACTTACAACCAGATGATTGACATTGCTAAGGCTAATGGCCTTGAGCAAGAGGTGGATTATAGTTACGGAATCTGCCTGATGGCAATAGGAACAGACACTCCTGCTGCCAGAGAAGAAGCCGCTAAAGAGGCTTTAAGAGAGTGGGATATTGACTAATAATTATTGTATCATGAGAAAAGTGATTTGTAGCTATCATGTTGGTGATGATAATTCATCATCAGTTTTTGGATGGATCAATGACGATCCTAATGGTCTTACTAAAGATCAGCTTGATAATATCGCAACAGATATCATTAAGGAATTCTTTACTAAGGATATGGCAAACGAAGGCAAACATGCCTGCCTTTCCACAACAGACGCTGAGTCTATGGAGTGTCTATCTTATGTCAAGATGTCAGCTGAACAGAGATTAGCAATGACTGACTGACTCTAAATAACAAGAATATTAATCGCTTAACCTAATCATTCATAACTCAAAACCCAGTACGGTTAAGGGTCTTGAGGCTATTGGTGTGCCCATACCTCAAGTTATAACTGCCGTTAAATTATCATGAGTATCTTTGATAAGAAGAACGTGTCTGGCAACAGTGTTAAGAAAAGCTTCTTTGCTGGAAAGAAGAAGTATGGAACTAAGTGGCAGCCTGTGTCATCAAAACCTCTTGATGATGAGGATAAGGCCGCTATTTCCAAGGCTGTTGTTGTTAGTAGTGAATATGGACTCTCCTGCTGCTTCTTCATGAAGAATGGAGATCTCTACTTCCAGCCTATGAGTAGGGATAGCCAAGCTACTGTAGGCGAGGAGCTTGATGTTGACAGCATCAGGATTGTCACTCTTAGCAAGAGTGGTGAGAAGGATATTGAGAGGATTATGGAGAAGTAATCACTGTCAATCCTGACTTATAAGTACCATAGGGGTTATTCCCCTATGGTATTTTTTTTGACTAGTGACTTGAAAGCAGGAACCTGTGAGCAGTGAATTGGAAGCAGGGTAGTTGTGATGTATATTTTTTTTGAGGTGTGGAGCATAAACAGGAGACATATGCTGCCACATGTATTTTTTTGAGGTGTGAATCAGAAGCTGGATTCTTCATATCATAAGATATGATATATATAGATGTGAAAAGAAAAGAAAGAAATATATAAAGAAAGAAAAGAAAAACAGAATGTAGTACAGACGTGATGTGACTGATGTCTGCCGTGACCTGATAGCTGGAACTCGCCTTTAGAAATCCGCATGCATTACCCTTCCCACATACTTAGGCGAATTGCCTGGCATTTGTGTGCTGGGCTTGAAACCTGTTTGTGGGGAGCTGTAAGCAGAAGCAGGATTTTGTGACCTGGTATTTGTAACCTGGTTGACGGAATCCACGTGCATTACCCTTCCCCTGTATGTAGAACACTTATAGCAGTTACACAGTTAGCAGCTATCATTTAGCATTTATCATTTATTTAGTTACCGGTGTGCCAGATACCAAAAAAAGGTCCCAAGGGCATGGGCAAGTTTCATGACAAATTTCTTTAGCGGAAAGAAGGTTTACGGTGGCAAGTGGAATGTAAAGGATGTTCGCAAGTTCACCCAGGAGGAGATTGACAGCGTTAGCAAGGCAGTTGTCGTAAGTTCAGAGTATGGCAACAGCTGCTGCTTCTTTATGAAGAACAGCGACATCATCTTTACTCCTATGAGCAATGACAGCACACTCACCGTGGGCCAGGATGTGGATCTCACAAAGGCTGAGATTGTCACCTTGCAGAAGGAGGGCAACCATGACATTGAGCGCATTAAGCTCTAATGGGTTTGCTTATTTGGACTTTGTCTAAATAGCAAAGAAAAGGAATAACTCTTGATGATTAACAGTAATATGTTGATTATTAATGAGTTATTCCTTTTTTTGGCCTCATTCGTATAAGCAAGATACACCTCATTTTAAATCAATTGTCTAAAATGTATCTTTTTTTACTTACCATTAAAGAAGCAGGTTACTCATAATCTCCTTCCTTTTGGTCAAAATCATAACAGATTATGTTGACAATTTGATTTGATTTCTACATTTTTCAATCGAGATTTTCTTAAAATCGACATAAAAAGGGGAAAGGGAGAAAGGTAGCCATTAATGGCAATTATCTGTCTTCCTTTACCCCCTTTTTTTTCTTTTTAAATCAAACCACTTAATCAATTAACATTATGGCTAAACAAAACAAGAAACAAAGTCCACGCACCATTGCTGTGCAGGACATCAGGGTTGAGCTAGACAAGGAAGGCAAATGCTTTATTGCATTCAGGACAGAACTCAATCCCATCATGCGTGAAATCATCAAGGAGTATAACCGTCAACAGAAGGAGGCGGATCATGGCATTCATTCCAGCAAATAAAGGTCGCCAAATAGGAGATTGGGTGATCACAACAAGAGAACACAGTACTATGTGTGGTAAGTTTACCGCAGGTTCAGGGGTTCAGATCGTTGATATTAACCCTATGAGAGGCTATGCTATTCAAGATAAGCATGGCAACAGAATCATTGAGATTGGTTGGACTATCTAAAAATTTATTGTTATGTGCTTATACAAAGGAACCAACAAACATAAGATAGCACAAAAAGACATTGTGTGCTATAAACTGATAAAACGTTCTGAGTACAGATGTACCACCTATTATCAAGGTTGTTCCATTTATTCTGGATTTCCACTGCGCCCTTGCAGATCTGTACCTGTTGAGGAAATGGATAACCAGTCATCACTTTCCTTTGAAGTTATTCATGCATTCCGAAATAAGAGACTGAATGAGAATCTTATAGCAGAAATTGAATTACCAACTATACTTGATAATCTCATATTATCTGAACAGAATCAGAAAGATGTTGCTCTTATGGAATGTATTATCCCTAAAGGTACAGTTTATTATGAGAATATTCCCGATACCGTTAATAGCATGAATGTTGAGCCTCAATATGGAGCAACTGAGATCATTCCTGTTAAGATTATCAAGTATTACACCCATTTCGTAAAAGAACATAAGTAAATTATGTCTAACACATTATTGACCAAATCGGCTTCCCAATCAGGAGACATTACCAAGCTCCTCTGTGACATGCTCTCTACATACTCATCCTATCTTATGGATGATGTGCCATACCCTGCCATCATGGACAGGATCCATTCCTTAGACACCATTGCATTACCTTTTGATGCAGACAGTGTCTTTGAACATATGTACCGGCTTAAAGAAGACATAATAGATGAACGCAACAAGTAGATTCAAGTGGATAAGCCTCATTACAAAGGTCAATCTGCTCATAATCTGTATTATCGCCCAATCCAGGTTGATGAACATGATTGATACTATATCTGACAAATGGGTTTCCACTTGGCTAATAGGCACTGTGTTATGTGCATTATTCGTCATTCTTTTTGGCACATGGATAGCAGAAACTATTATTAACTGGAACAGAAAGTAACCGACATTATGTGTTTTTACAGAACATCTGACTACAAAAAAGCTGAAACGGATATTATATGCTACAAGGTAATGGAACTTGATGATAAAAACAGGCTCCATTCATTTATATGGAATAGGTATAAATCATACCGTTTAGGTTCCAAGATAAAAGCTACTAAAAAGCTCTCTTGGTTCAGGAAAAGAAATGTACGACTAATCAACGCCTTACCTAAGCTTAATGGTGAAGTAGTTCACTCTTTTACTACCACTAAGGTAAGTATAAGTACCAGTTCTCCTAGCGT